>JACDJC010000061.1_pt1 | contig 134845 bp, 128 predicted proteins | sample 7454191 | NCBI WGS metagenome assembly JACDJC01 (sample SAMN14253291, study PRJNA609438) | sludge metagenome | isolation source: sludge after 25d culture with pyrite and EDTA | collected 2018-12-20 | reverse complement strand
TTGGTCTGCCCCCATCGTGTGATCCGGGTTTACTGTTAGTGCATGATGGGTCGACTTGCCACTGTTGGTGTTGACGCTGGACCATTTTGTTTAGGCCAGACGACTGCTTCGGGTGCCGGTGGTTTGTAGCCCAGTGATGAATGTGGACGCACTGTGTTGTAATGCTGTCTCCAGTTTTCGATGATGATCTTCGCTTCCTTGAGTGTGTAGAAGATTTCGCCGTTGAGCAGTTCGTCACGGAGTTTCGAGTTGAAGCTCTCGCAATAGCCGTTTTCCCATGGACTGCCCGGCATGATGTAGGCGGTTTTGGCACCGACTGCTGCGATCCACTCCCGGAGTGCTTTGGCGATGAACTCCGGGCCATTGTCCGAACGAATATGGGTGGGGATGCCGCGCAGGATGAAGAGGTCGGAAAGCACGTCGATAACATCGACTGCCTTCAGCTTTCTCTCGACCCTGATGGCGATGCATTCCCGCGTGAACTCATCAATCACGTTGAGCATGCGGATTTTCCTGCCGTTGTGCGTCCGGTCCTCGACAAAGTCGTAGGACCAGACATGATTTGGGTATTCCGGTCGAAGCCGAATGCACGAGCTGTCGTTCAGCCACAGACGGCTGCGTTTCGGTTGCTTGTGCGGCACTTTCAGCCCCTCCCGTCGCCAGATGCGCTCAACCCGCTTGACGTTCACGATCCAGCCAGCCTGGTGCAGCATCGCCGTGATGCGACGATAGCCATAGCGACCATATTGGAGGGCGAGCGCTGTGATGTCCGCAGTCAACGCTGCTTCATCATCCGGGGGCTTGGCGATCTTGCGCTGCGTGGAACGATGCTGACCCAAAACTCGGCACGCCCGTCTCTCGGACACCTTCAGTTCATTGATCACATGGTCCACGCAAGCGCGGCGACGGGAGGGGCTCAGAAGTTTCCCTTGGCAGCCTCGGCAAGAATCATCTTATCCAGCGTGAGATCAGAAACAGCCCGCCTCAGCCGGGCATTCTCTGCCTCCAGTTCCTTCAGCCGCTTTACCTGATCGCCCTTCAAGCCACCGTATTCGGAACGCCATCGGTAATATGTAACTTCTGTAACACCTATCGACCGGATCGCTTCCGCCATCGATTTTCCTTGCGCATGTAGAACGTCAACCTGACGAAGCTTCGTGACGATCTCTTCTGCCTTATGTCTTTTCGCTGCCATTTCAATGTCCTTCTACGGCTCATAAGCCATACTTCATGAAGGATCACTTTTCAGGGGGCAGACCACTGCGCAACATCTCCGAAGAATGTAATAGTTCCATCTTTAGGAATAGCACAAGCAATAGATCGAAGCATTTGCGGCGAAAGATCCTGCCCCTCATCTATAACAATATGTTTATATTTTCTTACATCTAAATCTTTTATCAATCCATCCAATACGGCACCAGAAATGTCATCCCAGTCATACTGATAGCCTCGATCATTGCGCAGTCGATGATATACGTCTCTTATCTTCCAAACTATTTTCCTCAACCCTTCCGAAAGAGCAACTCCTCGGCCAATACGCTCTGCTTCCAGATACGAATTTAACTCAGCAATGCCGTTCTTAGCTATCCACGCAACTTCCGCGTCAAAAAACGCACTGGTCCGATCAAAGAAAGAATGTGGCTTATATTCTTTTCTAATTTCTTCTACAGCATCCGCAATTAACGCTTTACGTTGTATTGGTCTTATTATGAAATTGCGGCCCATTAGTCCAAGATGATTCAAGTATCCAATTGCAAACTTATGATAATGTTCAACTCTAACGTTCTTTAGTCTAGCTGCCGAAATATGACGGATATATGCGCCGAGCGACTTGTTAAATGTCAATAACAGGACAGGACCGTGTTCCGGATGCTCTGGATCTGCTAATTGCGCCGCCCTTAGTATCGCCATTGTCGTTTTACCGCTTCCAGCAGTACCGAGTACTACTTGATGACCTTTCGCGGGAAGACAAACAACCTCACGTTGACGTTCAACAGGTACAGGAAAAGGCACGACTCTCTCACCCCAAGCTCCACTCGCGTTTTAAATCAGATCGTTTCTGACGTTAGGTCAAGCGTCTAATGCAGAATTACACACGAATGCTATATGCTTCTGTTGTTCGCGGTTACAACGAGTCGGGGCAACTAGCCTCATTGAACGCCTAACCATAACCATCCAAGCCGGCTGCTTACCGAAATCAATTGGCAAATCCATGAATGCTAAGTTGCTGAGTTTGTTAGTGAGTGTGCAGGGTTTCGAACCGTAGACCTACCGATTAAAAGAAATTGCAACGATCTCAGAAATGCGCATCGTCGCTGTCACCTACACCTTAGAAGGCTGGACACGTCTACTGACCGAAGATCGGAGAATGTGAGGTGATCCTGCTCACAACGGCACTTAGCCGCACAATATGAGAGCGTGTTTGTTTTTCACCGGGGGGATTGCCCCGGCATATTTTCAAGAGAGGTGCGCATCTATGGGATGGTGTGCCGATCATTCCATGCCGCAGGCGTACGCAATACGATAAGCAGAAAGTTTATTCTCGCTGCCTATTTGCTGCTTAATCAACCCAAAGGATTCTAAAACGTTCTGTAATTTATTGATTTTGTTGGTGAGCGCGCAGGGATTCGAACCCTGGACCTACTGATTAAAAGTCAGTTGCTCTACCGGCTGAGCTACGCGCTCCCAAGAGGAGCAAATCGCCCCTGGAAGTGCGGCGGAACATAAGGGCGGCTTGCGGATTGGTCAACACCATAAAATGAGGTTTCTCCAACATAAATTCAAAAAAATCACAGGTCTGGGCATGCCTAACCGCGTTGCGTTGCGGAACTGGTGTTTTTCACGCTCGTTGGTCTGCTGAATACTCCTTGATAGCTAGGTGATTCCGAATCCCGATGTGCACAAACAAGACTATCCAGCTTTTGCTTTCCCCGAAGGCAGGACCTTGCCGCCCGGTCGTGCTACAGCTAGTTTTATCAGGATAATAGAACAGCGCGGTGTTTCATGTCTCTGGCCACCAAGGCACTTTCTCATTTCCGACGTTCCTTGTCCGGCGTGGGTATCGCGCTCGGAACGTTGTTTTTCGCCGCAGCCCTCACCCCGAGCCTCATCCCGCGAACCTATGTCATGCAGGGAATTCTGGGAGGTGTTGCCTTCGGAGCCGGTTATGGCATCGGCGTATTGTGGCGCTGGCTCTGGCACTATCTCGAATTGCCCGAACCTCGAAACCGGCTACGCAGCCGGGTCAATCTTATTGTTGGTGTCATCTGTCTCGCGGTGGCCATCGCAGCACTTTATTTTGCCGCGGGCTGGCAGAACTCAGTTCGTGCAGTCATGGATATGGAGCCGGTGCCGAGCGCCTATCCAATGAGCGTCTCTGCTTTGGCTGTGCTGACATTTCTGGTTCTGCTGATTCTGGTTCGCCTTCTCATTCGACTAGGGAAATTCGTTTCCGCCAAAGTGCAACTCGTCATGCCTCGGCGGTTAGCCAACGTCCTGGGCGTCACGATCACAGTCGTGCTCATCTGGACCATCGCCAACGGCCTGCTCATCCAATCCACTTTCAAAGTTCTTGATCGTTCGTTTCGCGAATTTGACGCTTTGATCGAGCCGGATCGCCCGCAACCGACAGCATCGAACGAGACTGGCAGCGCCGCTTCGCTTTTGCATTGGAACGAACTGGGGCGGGCCGGACGCGAGTTCGTTTCCTCAGGCCCCAAGGCTGCCGATATTGCCGCCTTGACCGGTGAAAAGACCATCGGTCCGATACGGGTCTATGCGGGTCTGCAAGTTGCCGATACGCCTGAACAACGGGCCGAACTGGCCCTTGAGGAATTAAAGCGTCAGCATGGCTTTGAACGTTCTGTGCTGGTCGTCATCACTCCAACCGGTACGGGCTGGGTAGATCCCGCAGCCATGGACGGACTGGAGTTTCTGCACAATGGCGATGTAGCCAGCATTGCCATGCAATATTCCTATCTTTCCAGTCCCTTGTCGTTGTTGTTTCAACCGGAATACGGAGCAGAAGCTTCCCGAGCCCTGTTCATCACCGTCTATAATTACTGGAAAGAACTGCCGCAGAATCAGCGTCCTCGGCTGTATCTTTATGGATTGAGCCTCGGCGCAATGAACTCGGAAGTCTCCTCCGAACTTTTCGAAATGCTCGACGATCCGATCAACGGCGCTTTGTGGAGCGGTCCCCCTTTCCCGAGCCGCGACTGGAAAGCCATGACGAGGCGAAGAAATCCGGGAACGCCTGAATGGCTGCCCGTATTCCGTGACGGCTCCTTCGCGCGTTTCATGAATCAGAATGGCGAAGCGCCAGGAAACGGGACGCGCTGGGGACCGATGCGTGTGGTTTATCTGCAATATGCCAGCGATCCGGTCACTTTCTTCGACAGCCTGTCATTCTACCGTCAGCCTGACTGGATGCAGGCGCCGCGCGGGCCCGACGTTTCGCCGGAATTGCGATGGTATCCAGTTGTCACCATGCTGCAACTGGCGCTCGACATGGCGTTTGGCACCACCACACCGATAGGACACGGGCATGTCTATGCTCCGGAACATTATGTGGATGCGTGGCTGGAGGTCACCGGCGTGACCGGATGGGACACAGACAAGCTTGATAAGCTCAAGCAGCATTTGCGTCAGAAGATGGATGGAGAAAACGGCGATGGTTATGAACAGCGTGGCGGATAGAAATGCATCCCGAAAATTGTGAAATGGCTTTCAGGATGCGCTTTAAATTAAACGGTTAGCACCACGCTGTTCTTTGCTTCACCGATCAGTAATCGGGTGATTTCTGCTGTGTCTGGGAACTGTTCAGGTTCAGCATGGGAATCGCTCCGTTTGGCAGCATTGTGCTTGGCAACTGGCCGTCCCATCGTTCTGCCTGCGTCAACGCGACAAGACCCGGATTGTCACGAAGTGCATCGCCACGCGCCTTGATGGCGGTTGCTTCCGCCTCACCCTTGATCCGGATCGCCTCCGCATCGGCCTCAGCCTGAAGACGAACCGCATCAGCCTGAGCCTGGGCTTCGGCACGGCGCGCGTCTGCTTGCGCCTTTGCCTGTGTCACGGTGATTTCAGCCTGTACCTTTTCGCGCTCCGCATTCTGACGAAGACGCTGCACTTCAACTTCGGCCAGCATGCGCTGTTCGATGGATTGCTCGTAGGAGTCCGAAAAATCGATATTCTCGATCTGCACCGTATCGATGATAACCGGACCACGTACGCTGTTCTGTATAGCCTCAGCGATTTCCTGATTGAGACGGCTGCGCTCCTGAATAGCTTCAACAGCATTGAACTTGCCGAAAACAGTCTTGCTTTCCTCAAAAACGCGCCGCTCGACAAGGCGGGACAAGAGGCCCTCTTCACCGCCATAGGTCGCGTAGACTTCTTCGACGCGGTCTGGCGGAATGCGGTAGTTGACCGACAGGTTCATCGTGGCTGGTTGCTGATCGCGGCTATAGGCTTCCATGCTGTTGTAGATCGCAGCCTTGGATTGCACCGAGATTCGCACAATCGAATCGATCACCGGGATTTTGAAGCCCAGCCCCGGTTGTGCAACGCCGGAAACCGCACCATAGCGCAAAACAACGCCGCGCTCACCTTCGTCAACCGTGTACCAGGAACCAAGTACTACGCTCAGTATGCCGAGTATAATTATACCGGCCAATGCTTTGGGTAAAATCTGGCGCATCCCGTCTCCTCTAGCGCTTCGTTATGAAATGGGAAGACCGAAAGCGATTCAACATATGCACCCCGGAATCTGACCCCGCTCGCCTTTTAGAATGCGCTGATATGGATGACAATTACTCATGGATGCAGTTGATAGACTTAGTCCACAAAAACAAAGCCGCCCATAAAGGGCGGCTTCATTGAATTTAACAGATTTCCACTGTCAGTATGGCGAATAACACTGCTGACGTGGGCCGTTATACGGCTGGAAAGTGTTGTCGGACGCCCGATAGGACCGATAACGATTATAGCACCACTGAACGTGCGAGTTGCTGTAACCGTAAGCCGGTGCGCGGTAGACTGGCGGAGGTGGCGGTGGCGGAGCGGCAATCGCACCACCAATGATTGCGCCAGCACCGAACGCTGCGAGCGGATACCACCATCCGTCATTATGGCGGCGATAGCCGTGGCGATAATAGCGGTCACCGCGATAGCCATTCCAGTAACCCGGCCCCGGACGGTAGTGAGGGCGACCCTGCCAGCCCGGACGATACCCAGGTCGGTGTCCACCCCAATGCCCGTGTCCCGGCCCACGACGCCAGCGATCATCACGAACCTGCTGAACATTTTCATTGCTTGCTGCAGGCGCGGTTGGCATGACAGGTGCAGCTGAGACCGGAACCAATGCGCCGATCAGAAAGCTTGCACCGACAAGGCCGACCATCATCTTTTTGAAGGTGTTCATCCCTGTACTTCTCCATTTCAATGATGCCATCATTGCTGTCCGTTTATGAATGCCCGCTGAATATTGCCGTAAAATTACGTGCATACCTTATTTTCACCTTGCAACACGCAGATGTTTCCACTGCTGGTTAACGTGAGCGGTGACAATTCGTTCTGGCTATTCCATTATTTTTGTTAGCAAATTAAGCGACAATCGGATAACTTGCGTGAGGTAGGGCAGCTTGTAAGCGTTTAAAGCGAGTGGGGTTTGCATTGGCGACAAGAGTACAGCCGTCCGTAAAAGTGTTGGGAGCATCGTTCTCCCAGGAAGCGAATCCTTTCACGGCGGCAGTTGAACTGACGCCCATGCCAATGCTCATCACAAATCCCCGCCTGCCGGACAATCCTATCGTCTTTGCAAACAAGGCTTTCCAGAACCTGACCGGCTATGATGCCGATGAAATCATCGGAAAGAATTGCCGCTTCCTTCAGGGCCCCGGCACTGATCCGAAGCATATCGAGACTATCCACGCGGCGCTGGAATCGGAACAGTCAATCGATATTGATATTCTGAACTATAAGAAGTCAGGCGAACCATTCTGGAATCGGCTTCATATCTCCCCGGTCAAAACCGAGGCAGGTGAGCTTCATCACTTCGTTTCTTCGCAGCTCGATGTGACGCTGGAACTCGGGAAACTCGTCGCACTCGAAAAAGAACGCGAAACGCTTTCAATCGAAAAGCAGCGTAGCAACGACCAGCTGCAATATATCGTTGAAGTAGCGAATGTGGGCTTCTGGACGCGGGATTACCATACCGGTGAAATCAGCTGTTCAGCGGAATATAGGCGCATATTTGGACTGACACCGGACGAGCCAGTCAATTATGACAAGATCATAGACATGGTGGTGCTTGAAGACCGGATAACGCTAATCCAGCGGTCACAGGAGTCTTTCACGACCGGCAAGTCTTTCCGGGTGGAATATCGCATCACCAACCGTCTGGGTCAGGTGCGCTGGGTGGAAACCCGTGCAAAAGCGTTGCCGGGCAAATCGCCTATGCTTCTGGGCATCGTCATCGACGTCACCGAACGTAAAAAAGCCGAAGCGGACAAGGCACTCGTAACCCGCGAAATTTCCCATCGCTTCAAGAACTCGATGGCGATGGTGCAATCGATCGCCAACCAGACCTTGCGCAATGCCACTGATCCACAAACCGCCAACGAGCTGTTCAGCGAACGGCTGCGTGCGCTCAGTCAGGCGCATGATATGCTGCTCCGGGAGGACTGGACAGGCACAACGATCAGCCAGATCTGTGAAACAGCCCTCGCCCCTTTCAACAGCACGTTCGGCCATCGAATCCGAACCCATGGCCCCGAACTCGTTGTAAGTGACCGAGTAACGGTTTCGCTTTCGCTTGGCTTGTACGAGCTCGCGACGAATGCCGTGAAATACGGCGCGCTTTCCAACGAAAACGGCACAGTCCAATTCAGCTGGGATGTCGTCGAAAGGCAGGGCGAGCGGAAATTCCATATGCGCTGGGTTGAAGACGGAGGACCTGCGGTCGAACGCCCTACCCGCCGTGGCTTCGGCCAGAGACTGCTCTATTCCGTTCTCACAGCCGAACTCAGGGCCAAATGCGATATCAACTTCGCGCCAAGCGGACTGGTGATTGACGTATTGGCCCCTATGACGCCGGATGTATTTCCGCGACTTGATAGTCTTTCCGGCACACGAACCGAGCCGGTATAAAAAAGAGCAGCGAAATCGCTGCTCTTTTTCTTTTTTAGTTATGCGGGCCGCGACGACGCGGCTCGATATAAACGCGATCACGGCGATGGTCGCGATCATGGCGCCAGCGGCGATCACGTTCGTAGCGTGGTGAATGGCGGTCCCACCCGCGACGATCATCCCGCCAACGGCGATCAGTAACGCAGCGGCCGCTTGGTGTGCGGACCATACCGCGACGGCAGCGATAATCGACCTGAATGGCAGAGCCAACGCCATCAACGGCAACAGCCGGTACTGCTGGAGCAACGGGCGTACCCGCTTCAGCAGAAGCGGTCACTGCGAAAAGCGCGAGCGCCGCAGAAAGTAACGTCAATCTCATTCCGGGTTCCTTTCCAGAGTTGGCCAGAATTGGAATCTTGCCCGCAGATAGGTAGGCCAATCAGCCATTTCGTAAAGTCACTTAATCTTACGACGCTCTATCAATCTCGACCGCAATTTTACAAAAAGCGTCCCCAATTACCCCAATGAGTAACTAGACGTTTTGCAGAGAGAATTTTTAAGAAAGTCGGGGTATTAGAAACCAATTGAATTCGCACATAGTCCCTTCTTAGCAAGGGCAAACCGCAGAATCTCCAATCCGCGAAGCCAATCCGGCACCGGTTCCGCACCGGTCGCGGGCGGAGCCTTGCGGCTATCGCAAGGAGCATGAACATGGATTATTCGACCTCTGAACTCGACACTGCATGGGGGTCGAAAACCGGACTGGGCGCAACCCAGACCGAATGGGTTGAGCTGGTCCGCAGCTTGCCTGAAGAACATTCTATCATTCTCCGTGATCTGATCGCCCGTCATCGCGAACAGTTTGTCGGCGTGTTTTACGACCGCCTTATGAGCAACCGCGACGCGGCGATTTTTCTGTCCCAGAAAATGGTGCAGGAACGCCTGCATAATTCGCTGAGCGACTGGTTGCTGAAAATGTTCCAGAGAACCGCTGACGATGTTGACGCTTTCATTCGCGAACAGCGCAAGGTTGGCGAAGTTCACGCCCGTATCGACGTGCCGATCCACGTCGTCATGCAGGGCGCGCGCCTGCTCAAAAACGAAATCGTTCGTCAACTGGAGCTGGAGGTTACATCACGCGAGGCTTTGGCTCGCCTGATCGTGCATGTCAGCAATGCCATCGACATCGCGATTGAAATCATGAGCCAGGCTTTTGTGAAAGATGCACGCGAAAGCGCCCAGACCGACGAAGCCTATCGGGCTTTCACGCTAAGCCATGACTTTCCGCTGGAGCGCGAATCGCAGCGTGCAGCGCTTATGGAATGGAGCCAGTCGCTTCTCTTCAACCTTTATGGCAATTCCGACAGTCCGCTTCACCCGCTCGCAAGCTCAGATTTCGGGCTGTGGTTGCAGCACAAGGCTGATCTGATGTTTTCCAACTCCGGCACGTTGGAGAACATCCGCCGGAACGTAGACCATATCGATGAAGTGCTGCTGGCTGCCATCAGCAACGCTCGCAAAGATAACCCGGCTGAACTCCCCGCTTCGCTCGCACTGTTTCAGACCAAGATCGGTGAAGTGAAATTCCTGCTGTCCGAGCTGTTTCAGACGGCAGCAGCTATGGAGACAGGACGCGATCCATTGACGCGCGCGCTCAATCGCCGTTTCATGCCTTCGATCCTGACCCGCGAGGTACGCATGGCCTCGCAGAAGGCTATGAATCTGAGTGTTCTGATGATCGACATCGATCACTTCAAGAACATCAACGATACATATGGGCATAGCAGTGGCGATGCCGTTCTCCAACAGGTGGCTGAAGCGATCCTGTCGTTTTGCCGCCCGAGCGACTTCGTGTTCCGCTACGGCGGCGAAGAATTTCTGGTCGCTCTTGTAGAGGCCGACGAGAACAAGGCTTTTGCAATTGGCGAAGAACTGCGCAAACAGATTGCGCATCAGCCATTGAATCTTCCGGATGGCGCACGTCAGACGGTCACGCTGTCCATCGGAGTGGCTGCATTCAACGGTCATCCGGACTATAGCCATCTCGTCAACGCCGCAGACCGTGCTCTTTATCGGGCCAAACAGGCAGGACGCAATCGCTGTGAAAAGGAAGTGCCGCTCGCGATTCATTGATCGGAGAGGCATTTTGACATCTGGCGGTTACACCGCAAAACCGCCATATGCTGCCATCATGACGAATAACTCCGCTTCCCCCATTTTCGAGACAGCTTCACAAAAGCCGCGTGAGCGCGACGCGCTGGAAGCCTATTTCCTGCCTGTCGTTGCAGATGCGGCTCCCGTCGAATGGGTCGTTGCCGAAGGGCTGACGGATTATGAAGAGGCTCTCGCTTTCATGGAAGCGCGCGTCCAGGCCATTCGGGAAGGCACCGCCAATGAACTCGTGTGGCTGGTCGAGCATCCCTCGCTTTACACAGCGGGGACGAGCGCCAATGCAGACGATCTCCTGACCCCGAACAGTCTCCCTGTCTTCAACACGGGACGCGGCGGGGAATATACCTATCACGGGCCAGGCCAGCGCGTGGCCTATGTAATGCTCGACCTGAAGCGCCGCCGTGAGGACGTGCGCGCTTTTGTGACAGCTCTTGAGCAATGGATCATCGAGAGCCTTGCCGAGTTTAACGTCAAAGGCGAACGTCGCGAAGATCGTGTCGGCGTATGGGTTACACGGCCTGAAAAGCCACGCCTTGCCAATGGCGGCATGTGCGAAGACAAGATCGCGGCTATTGGCATCCGCCTCCGTCGTTGGGTAAGCTTTCATGGCATCGCCATCAATGTCGAACCAGATCTCGGCCACTATGCGGGCATCGTTCCTTGCGGAATTTCGGAACATGGCGTTACCAGCCTTGTAGACCTCGGATTGCCGGTAACAATGGGCGACATGGACGTCGCTTTAGGAAAAGCGTTCGAGACGGTCTTCGGACCCCGTCAGTTGAAATAGGCATTTCCAGCAAAAGTGCGAAGCGGTTTTGCGTTGGGGAATGCGTAAAATAAAGAGATAAAGCGGTCCCACGATTCCGTTTTAACTAGAACCGCTCTAGCTCAGTCTCAAGCCACAGCGTCGGCTTTCACGCGGCGCTCGCGCATGAAAACATAGAACCCGGACCCGACGATAATCGCGATCCCGCACCATTTCGATGGCGTCGGGAAATCACCGAACACGATCAAGCCAACCAGAACGGCATTGACAATTTCCAGATACTGGAACGGGGCCAGCATTGATGCCGGTGCCAACTTGAACGCCTGCACGACCATCAAATGGCTGACGGTTCCGATCGTTCCCAGAAGCAGCAGAAGAAGCCAAGGCTGAATGCCGTGCGGCAGACCAAAACTCAAGTCACCGAGCCCCGCAGCAGTTCCGAAAATCATGGCGGCCCCGGCGAACATCCAGCCACCAACACCCGCATAGAACTGCATGACAAGCGGGCTTTCCTTGGCACCGTATTTGCGATTCAGGATCAGGTAGATTGCGAAGGTTACGGCTGTCGCCAGCGGTAGAAGCGAAACAGCACCAAAGATCTCAAAACTCGGCTGGATTACGATCATCGTGCCGATAAGACCGATGCCGACTGCGCTGAACCTTCTCCAGCCCACCTTTTCCTTGAGGAAAACTGCCGAAAAGAGCGTCAGAATAAGCGGTTCGGCGAAGAAGACGGCCATCGCATCGGCCAGCGGCATATATTTGACCGCCGTGAAGAAGCAGAGCCCACCGAACCCCATCAATGCGCCGCGGATGAGATTCCCCGCCAGATATTGTGTTCGCAGTGCAGCGAAACCACCGACAATGAGGAGAATAAAGAACATCAGCCAGCACTGAATGAAAAAACGCATGAATGTGACAGTGGCCGGAGGCATGTTGTCCACCATGGCGAGCCATTTGCCAATGGCGTCCATCAACGGTAGCAAAAGCACCGAGAGCACCATGATCGCCATGCCCTTTACGTGCGCTTCCATGCCACTTGTCGCGCTGTTTTGCATTTCAAACTCTCGGTATTCTGAATATTCCCCGCCATCGCTCTATGCGAACTGTAGTAGCGTTTCCATCCAATTTGATCGGAAATGTCCCACTTGTTTGACTTTCACCTTCTTTCTGGTGCAAATCATTTCGGTTCTGAACAAAACCCTTTGAAAAAGCCGTGCGAAAATGGAACGTAAAGCGAACTTTGTTCGCCTTTCGCGAGCGCACATGGCATGATTTAGGTGATTCGCGAACAGTATTTTCCGGTCGATGGCGAGCGAGCTCGACGCAGACCTCCTGAAATTCAGATAGAGAGCTTTTCGGAACAGATGGACGATAGCAACGATCTCTTCTCGAGAGTGGTCAACAATGCCCGGGCCCGAGAACGGGAACAAGAACAGGGACGCCAGGGGGAAAAACCTGTAGCACCACAGCCTGTTGCGCAGCCAGTGGCAGCGCCGTCGCTCTCTGTTCCAAAGCCGGTGACGACCAAGGCGCCACCTGCTTCATCGGCAGGCGACGACTATAACGCATCATCTATCCGCGTTCTGGAAGGTCTGGAGCCGGTTCGCCTACGTCCCGGCATGTATATCGGCGGCACAGACGAAAAGGCGCTGCATCATCTCTTCGCCGAAGTTATCGACAACTCGATGGACGAAGCTGTCGCAGGGCATGCCAATTTCATCGAAGTAAGCTTCGATGCCGATGGGTTTGTAACGGTTTCGGACAATGGACGCGGCATTCCGGTGGATGAACATCCGCAGGTTCCCGGAAAGTCCACGCTCGAAGTCATCATGACCAAGCTGCACGCAGGCGGCAAGTTCGACGGTAAGGCTTATGAAACATCAGGCGGCTTGCACGGCGTCGGTGTTTCGGTGGTGAATGCACTTTCTGACGTGCTGGAAGTGGAAGTCGCACGCAATCGCCGTCTTTATCGCCAGCGCTTCTCACGCGGTATCCCGCAAGGCGGGCTGGAAGAGCTCGGTGAAGTGCACAATCGTCGCGGCACTCGCGTCCGTTTCCATCCGGACCCTGATATTTTTGGCAAGACGGCACAGCTCGATCCACACCGTCTGTATCGCATGGCACGGTCGAAGGCCTATCTGTTCGGCGGTGTTGAAATCCGCTGGAACTGCGATCCTGCCCTGCTCGACCCCAAAAAGGAAACACCCGAGAAGGCCGTGTTTCACTTCCCCGGCGGCTTGAAGGATTATCTTGAGGCATCGCTCGGTAAGGAACATCAGGTCACGCGTGAGGTTTTCGCAGGCAAGACCGAAAAGCAGGGTGGCCACGGCGCTGTCGAGTGGGCAGTTTCATGGTTTGGTGGGGATGGTTTCGTCCATTCCTATTGTAACACTATCCCGACCGGCGATGGCGGCACGCATGAGGCAGGTTTGCGTATCGCCCTGACGCGAGGGCTGAAAGCCTATGCGGAACTGACCAACAACAAGCGCGCTTCGATCATCACCACCGATGACGTGATGGTGTCGGCTGCAGGGATGCTGTCGGTTTTCATTCGCGAGCCGGAGTTTGTCGGTCAGACCAAGGACAAGCTTGCCACCGTCGAAGCACAGCGCATCGTGGAGAATGCGATCCGCGATCCGTTTGACCATTGGCTTGCCGCCTCTCCGCAAGAAGCATCTCGCCTTCTGGACTGGGTGATCGACCGCGCCGACGAGCGCTTGCGCCGCCGTCAGGAAAAGGAAACAGTCCGCAAAAGCGCGACGCGCAAGCTGCGCCTGCCCGGTAAACTTGCCGATTGCACACAGAACGCGGCGGCCGGTGCAGAACTGTTCATCGTCGAAGGCGACTCGGCAGGTGGTTCGGCCAAGCAGGCGCGTAACCGCGCCAATCAAGCCATTCTGCCATTGCGCGGCAAGATTTTGAACGTTGCTAGTGCCGGACGCGAAAAACTGACGGCAAACCAGCAGATTGCCGATCTGGTGCAGGCACTCGGTTGCGGTACGCGCAAGAACTATCGCGAAGACGACCTGCGCTATGATCGCGTCATCGTCATGACCGACGCTGACGTCGATGGCGCACATATCGCATCGCTGCTCATCACATTTTTCTATCAGGAAATGCCCGATTTGATCCGCAACGGTCATCTTTATCTGGCCGTTCCTCCGCTTTTCCGCTTGAGCCAAGGCGGAAAGGTCGCTTATGCGCGTGATGAAGCGCATAAGGACGAGCTTCTGCGGACCGTATTCACAGGGCGCGGCAAAGTGGAAATCGGTCGTTTCAAAGGCCTTGGCGAAATGCGCGCCGAACAGCTCAAAGAGACGACCATGGACCCAAGGAAACGCACACTTCTGCGTGTTCAGGTGGACGAAGAATATGTCGATGAAACCCGCAACACCGTCGATGAATTGATGGGCACCAAGCCGGAGGCCCGTTTCCGTTTCATTCAAGACCGTGCAGCTTTTGTCGAAGAACTGGATATCTAGAGCGCATCCCGAAAAGTGAGAACCGGTTTTCGGCACGTGATGCGCGTTAACACAAGAAGATAGAGCATTTTCAGCGAACCACGAAATGTGCCTGAAAATGCAGACCAGATGAACGGCAGTTCGCAAGCGCGACGCCGTTCATTTTCTTTTTCAATAAAACTATTTAACTCACTGATAAAAGAAAGCTTCAGGCTTTCACGTCGATGCCGAGCTTGGCTTCAATCTCCTCAATCGACTCTTTGACAAAGAAGGTCTGATCCGTACTCAGTGTCACAATACGCGTGCCGGTTCCATAAGCGTTATAAGAAAGAACGTGATTGAAATTCACGGCGAGCTTTTCGCCGTTCACTTCCGTCAGCATGATCCACATCGCTTGCCCTCCTCCTGATGTTGTCCACTCCAAGGAAGAATAGGCGCGATAGACCATTCGGCAACGGTTGTGCGGAACTGGCCTTCAAAGATCGGCGCTCATTCTGACTTTCTCGACAGTCCTTCCGAAACTCTCCGACCATTCGTCCCCTTGCCAGTCTATCTGAAAACCAGCCTTTTTATAAAGATTGATCGCAGGCAGATTATCCGCATGCGTGCCGATCAGTGCTTCATCAAAACCATCAAGCAGAATTTTCGCCATCAGGGCATCAAGAAGCTGTCTGCCAATTCCCTGCCCGTGATACGGTGGATCGACCCATAAATCGGAAATGTAATTACTTTGGGGCACCCTGGCACCCCAACCTGCGAGTGCCCCGGCCCTTTCAGCAGCCAAAACACCGTCCGCATTCTCTTGGAGATCGCGCTGGAACTTAGCTTCCAACGCTTTTTGGCCTTCCGCGCTCAGTTCAATATCGCGAGCCGCAATACGCCAGGCCCTGACCGCCAATGCGGACATAGAAACAAATTCGCCGGGGAAACCCCAGCGAATAAGAAAGTCGGTTTTTACCACCACTTTGTCGGAGTAAATCGTCCGGCAGCCTGCTCAATGGCATGCGCTGCCTGGAACAAAGTCTCTTCCTCGAATGGACGTCCGATCAACTGAAGGCCGAGCGGCAAGCCTTTGTCATTGATACCCGCAGGCACGGCAATGCCCGGAAGACCGGCCATGTTGACCGTTACTGTGAAGATGTCGTTGAGGTACATCTTGACCGGATCGTTGGCGAGATCCTCATCGGCAAGACCAAAGGCAGCCGAAGGCGTTGCTGGCGTCAGGATCGCATGTACACCCTTGGCGAATACATCTTCAAAGTCCTTCTTGATCAGCGTACGCACTTTCTGCGCACGCAGATAATAGGCATCGTAGTAGCCTGCCGACAGAACATAGGTGCCGATCATGATACGGCGCTTTACTTCCTTGCCGAAGCCAGCTGCGCGGGTCTGTTCGTACATATCGGCAATGTCTTTGCCGGGTACGCGCAGACCGTAACGCACGCCATCATAACGGGCGAGGTTTGAAGAAGCTTCCGCCGGTGCCACGATGTAGTAAGCAGGCAGCGCATATTTCGTGTGTGGCAGCGAAATATCGACAATCTCAGCACCGGCATCCTTCAGATACTGGATACCCTTCTGCCAAAGCTCCTCAATCTCATCCGGCATACCATCAACGCGATATTCCTTCGGAATACCAATCTTCATGCCCTTGAGCGACTTGCCGATAGCAGCTTCATAATCTGGAATAGGCAGATCGACCGATGTCGTATCCTTGAGATCAAGTGAAGCCATGGATTTCAACAGGATAGCCGCATCCCGCACGTCGCGAGCAATCGGCCCTGCCTGATCGAGCGACGAAGCGAAGGCAACCGTGCCCCAGCGCGAAACGCGGCCATAGGTCGGCTTGATACCAACCGTGCCGGTGAAGGCAGCAGGCTGGCGGATCGAACCGCCGGTATCGGTTGCGGTGGCGCCAGCGCAAAGCTGTGCGGCAACAGCGGCAGCCGAACCACCCGACGAACCACCCGGCACCAGGTCCGCGTTAGAACCATTGGCGCGCCAAGGATTCTTGACCGAACCGTAATAGGAGGTTTCATTGGACGAGCCCATGGCGAACTCATCCATGTTGAGCTTGCCGAGCATAACTGCACCATCGGCCCACAGATTAGCTGTGACGGTCGATTCATATTCCGGCTTGAAGCCGTCGAGAATGTGGGAGCAGGCCTGCGTATGCACGCCCTTGGTGGCAAACAGATCCTTCACGCCGAGCGGAATGCCTTCCAGTGCACCCGCTTCACCCTTGGCAATACGCTCATCCGAAGCCTTGGCCATCGAACGCGCCTGATCGTGAGTCACTTTCACGTATGCATTGATCGCGTCATTCGCGGAATCGATAGCGGAAAGATAGGCGTCGGTGAGTTCGGTCGCGGTGATGGCTTTGGCCTTCAGCTTGTCGCGCGCCTCGGCAATGGTCAGTGCGGTCAGTTCGCTCATCGTCAAATCCTGTCAGTGCGCCTCAACGAGACGCTTTTCAAAAAAGGCGCTGTATTCGGAATCCGGATAGTCCAGAACCACACCGCAGCGCGTAAAACCTGAATTCTCATAAAGCCGCCATGCACCAGCAAAACCGGGTCCCGTACCCGTTTCGAGTACAAGGCGGGAAATGCCATTGGCCCTTGCCTGATCGACAATCGCACCCACCAGAACCGAACCAACACGCTTTCCGCGCACTTCTGGAAGGGTGAACATGCGCTTCACCTCACCGACGCCATCTTCGTGCATCTTCAACGCACCGCAGCCGACAGCCTTGCCGTCTTCATCGCGCGCCACAAAAACCGTCGTATCTGGCCCCGCCATCTGCTCAACTGTCATCTTGAACTGGAATTCCAGCGGTGACAGCGGCAGAAGATGCGCATTCAGGCCCTCGACCAGTGCGCGCACATCATCCTGCAAGGGGGTCTCGACTGAAACCCGAATGGCCATCACCTTACTCCACGACCTTTGGTACGACGAAGAAATTGTCTTCCGTAACCGGTGCATTTGCCACCACCGCAGCAGCAATGCCACCATCCGTTACCTTGTCCTGGCGCATGCGCATGTCCATCGGCGTAACGGAAGTCATAGGCTCGATACCATCGACATTGACTTCATTCAGTTGCTCGACGAAGCCCAGAATAGCATTAAGTTCGCCAGTCATGCGTTCCGCATCGCCATCACTGACGGCAATGCGCGCCAGATGCGCGACGCGCTTGACGGTAGAAATATCGACGGACATCCTGTTCTCCGCAAATGCTCTATCTTTTGTTTTTACGCATGTCTTTGCCCCAAAACCGGTACCCACTTTTGGGAAACATGCACTAGATCGGGCGGCGAACCGCCACCCTGAAAAGTTTTCCTACCGGCTATAACGGCGCGATTGTTGAAGCGCAACATTTCTTGCGCTTCAAACCCAAAGTCAGAACGAATGAACAGTGCCAGCCGGATCAGTGAGAACCTTCGTTTCGCGATGATCTGTCATTCCGGCCACGAACTTGTCCGCCGTCTGGTCGATGATCGGAAACGAGGCGTAGTGGCATGGCAGCACGGTTTTGAAGTTGAAATAGCGCTGGCAGGCGAGAGCCGCGACTGCGCCACCCATCGTGAAGCGGTCACCAATGGGAACGATGCCAATTTCAGGCTGATGAAGCTCATTGATAAGCCCCATATCGGAGAAGATATCCGTGTCACCCATATGATAGAGCGTCGGTGCATCTTCGAAATGGAATACCAGACCATTCGGATTGCCCAGCGCCTGCGAGACACCGTTTTCCGTGAGCATTGCCGAGGAGTGGAGCGCATTGACGAAAGTAACGGTGAACCCGTCATGCGCCACCGTGCCACCCGTATTGCCAGGATCGAGCTTTTCCACTCCCTGACTGCCAAGCCAGCTTGAAAGGTCGGCATTGGCGATGACTGTCGCGCCATGTTCCCTGGCGATAGCTACCGTATCGCCCACATGGTCGCCATGGCCGTGGGTCAGCGCAATATGGGTTACGCCCTTGGTCGCATCCTTGAAATCGATGCCCTTTGCACCGGGATTTCCGTTCAGAAACGGATCGATGAGAATAACAGCCTTTGCCGTTTCAACGCGGAAAGCGGCGTGGCCAAGCCAGGTAAGTTTCATCAAGTCTCTCCTCAATCTCTGTTTCCGGCTCGATTTCCGGTTTGCGAACAGATATGACGCCGATAAAGTTGAAGGCAATATGAAACCACTTCAAAATCCTATGAGGTCCAATGGCTGTCGTTGAAATCGAGGAAATTCCAGCGCTGCTTCAGTCCGGGCAGACGATTGCCGGACTGGATCTGGGAACCAAGACCATCGGCCTTGCAGTGTCTGATCTCGGTCTTTCCTTCGCGCATCCGCGCCCTGTTATCAAACGGGTGAAGTTTTCCATCGACGCGCAGGTGCTTCTGAAAGCGCTCGACGCCGACAAGGTCGGCGTTATCGTCATCGGCTTGCCTATGAATATGGATGGAACATCCGGTCCCCGCGTTCAGGCGACACGGGCATTTGTGCGCACCATGCAGCCTCTGACCGACCTGCCCTTCGTTTTCTGGGATGAACGCCTGTCGACCGTCGCTGCCGAACGGGCGCTAATCGGCATGGACGTCTCACGCGGCAAGCGGGCCGAACGTATCGATTCGGCTGCAGCATCCTTCATTCTTCAAGGCGCGCTCGACCGCCTGCATAGCATCAGGCAGTCGGCATCCGATGATTACGACGCCGGATAAAGCTGATCGAGAATCCGTTCGGCATTATGGCGCGCATCCAGCATGCCATAGGTCGAACGCCACTGGCCGCCAAGACGGGTCTCGATAAATGCATCAGCCACATCGTCAGCCCCAAGCTGGCGCAATTCTGCTGCTGCTGCAGCATAGGCCAGTTGCTCGGTCAGAAGGCGCGCAACGCCCGGATCAGTTTCAGTTAACTGTAATGCGGCGCGCAGCACATCGAGCGTCCCTTGCCCGCGCGGACCAAGCTGTCCGCCGATCCACTCCAGCACTTCATCGAAAAGCCCCGGCGCGCGTGAAAGCACACGCGCCACATCCAGCGCCATGACATTGCCGGAACCTTCCCAGATCGCATTGACCGGTGCTTCGCGATAGGCACGCGCAAGATTGCCTTCTTCGATGTAACCGTTACCGCCAAGACACTCCATTGCTTCATAGAGTAATGCAGGTGCGATCTTGCAAACCCAGTATTTCACCACCGGCGTCATGCAGCGGGCAAAAGCAGCCTCGGCACGATCACTTGCGGCCATATCGAAAGCACGTGCCAGCCGCATGGAAAGTGCAGTCGCACCCGCAACATCGAGCGCCATGTCGGCAAGAACACGCTGCATCAATGGCTGCTCGACAAGAGCCTTGCCGAATACCTGACGATGACGGCTATGGTGCACGGCTTCGGCGAGGCCTGAACGCATCAGTCCGGCCGATGCGACAGCGCAATCGAGCCGCGTCAGCGTGACCATGTCCATGATCGTTTTGACGCCCTCACCCGGATTGCCGATCAGATGGCCGACCGCACCATCGAATTCAACTTCCGACGAAGCATTGGACTTGTTGCCAAGCTTGTCTTTCAGGCGCTGGAAAAAGAACCCGTTCCCGCTTCCCTCTGAAGTAAGGCGCGGGAGCAGAAAACAGGAAAGGCCTTCTTCCGCCTGCGCGAGTGTCAGAAAAGCATCCGACATCGGCGCAGACATGAACCACTTGTGGCCGGTGATGGCATAGGTGCCATCGTCATTGCGTGTCGCGCGCGTCGTATTGGCGCGCACATCGGTTCCGCCCTGCTTTTCGGTCATGCCCATGCCAAGCGTAATGCCCTGCTTGGCAAAAGACGGTTTCTGCGAAAAATCGTACTTGCGCGACAGGATGACCGGCGACCATTCCTTATAGATTTCCGGCGATGCCATAAGTGCGGCGAGCGACGCGCTTGTCATGGTAAGCGGACAAAGATGCCCCGCCTCAAGCTGTGCGGTCAGGAAAAAGCGCGATGCACGCGCCTGATGACGGCGACCGCTTTCAAGCGGATTGCCTTCCCAGATCGAGCAATGCAGGCCTGCCGCGATAGAACGGCGCATCAGCGCATGATAGGCCGGATGATATTCGACAAGGTCGATACGGTTGCCCTGCCTGTCATGCGTGCGCAATTTCGGCAGTTCGGTATTGGCGAGACGTGCAAGGTCCTGTGCTTCAGCCGACAAAACAAAACGGCCCGTCTGTTCCAGATCGGCATGCAGTTCCTTCGGGAATCGCGCCGCAATCTGCATCAAGAGCGGATCGCCCAGATAGGCATTGTTGCCCGTCATGGGCGGCGTCTGGTTGGTAACGTCGTGCGTTTTCAAAAGCTCGTTCCGTATTGTGCGATTCAGTTTAATTTAGGTTTCTTGCATTGCATTTGCTAAAATTTTGCCATCTCGAACGCAATTTGTCGTCAGAACAACACAGGTTTTTCTTGGTGAATCGCCCGAAGCCATTATAAGGACGGTTGCGGGACCTGCCTCGTGGTCCTATACGGATGACTTGCCATGATAAATCAAACGGTCCCTCCGCTTTTCCCTCACCGCCACCTGCTGGGCATCAAGGGGCTTTCGCCCCTGGACATTCTCTGCCTTCTTGATCTTGCCGATCAGGAAATCGCTGTTTCCAGACAGCCCGAGAAGAAAAAGTCCGTGCTACGCGGTCGCACGCAAATCAATCTCTTCTTCGAAGCATCGACACGAACGCAATCGTCGTTCGAGCTGGCCGGAAAACGGCTCGGTGCCGACGTCATGAATATGTCTGTCGGCAACTCGTCGGTCAAGAAAGGCGAAACGCTCATCGATACAGCGATGACGCTGAACGCCATGCAGCCGGATATATTGGTTATCCGTCACGCTTCTGCAGGCGCTGCTGCCCTTCTCGCGCAGAAAGTCGGCTGTTCGGTCGTCAACGCTGGTGACGGCGCGCACGAACACCCCACACAGGCACTTCTCGATGCGCTAACCATCCGCCGCGCCAAAGGCCAGATTGAAAATCTTATCGTCGCCATTTGCGGCGATGTGCTGCATTCCCGCGTGGCACGCTCCAACATTCTCCTTCTCAACGCGCTTGGCGCAAGGGTGCGCGTCGTCGCGCCGTCCACGCTTCTGCCTTCTGGCATGGCCGATATGAGCGTCGAGGTCTTCAATTCGATGGAAGAGGGCCTAAAAGATGCCGATGTGGTCATGATGCTGCGCCTTCAGCGCGAGCGTATGGCCGGTTCCTTCGTGCCTTCGGTGCGCGAATATTTCCGCTTCTATGGCCTCGATAAAGAAAAGCTCAAAGTCGCCAAACCTGACGCACTCGTCATGCATCCCGGTCCGATGAACCGTGGCGTCGAGATCGCATCCGATGTTGCCGACGGGCCGCAGAGCGTGATCCAGCAACAGGTGGAAATGGGGGTTGCGGTGCGCATGGCTGTGATGGAAGCCCTGCTCGATCCGCGCCGTAATCCCAGCAACGGAGAAGCTGCATGAGCGCGATCCTGTTTGAAAACGCGCGCATCATCGATCCGTCGCGCGGTCTCGATGAAACCGGTAGTTTGCTGATCCAAGATGGCAAGATTGTTGCCGCCGGTTCGGACGTCAGAAATCAGGGCGCTCCGGAAGGTGTGCAAATTATCGACCTGAATGGCAAGGCAGTATTGCCTGGCCTCGTGGATGCGCGCGTCTTCGTCGGTGAGCCCGGCGCCGAACATCGCGAAACTATTGCTTCAGCAAGCCGTGCGGCAGCCGCTGGCGGCGTAACTTCCATCATCATGATGCCCGATACCGATCCTGTGATCGATGACGTGGCTCTGGTGGAATTTGTCAAACGCACTGCGCGTGATACGGCGGTCGTCAACGTGCACCCGGCTGCAGCGATCACCAAAGGTCTGCATGGCGAGGAAATGACCGAAATCGGTCTGCTGCGCGATGCCGGGGCGGTCGCCTTCACGGAAGGCAGGCAGACAATCGCCAATACGCAGCTCATGCGGCGCGCGCTGACCTATGCCCGCGATTTCGATGCCGTGATTGCCTGCGAAACCCGTGATCCTTATCTCGGTGCCACCGGCGTGATGAACGAAGGCCTGTTTGCAAGCTGGCTTGGTCTTTCCGGCAGTCCGCGTGAAGCGGAAGTGATTCCGCTGGAACGCGATCTGCGTCTAGCAGCGCTAACCAACAGCAACTATCATGCCGCACAGCTTTCCTGCGAAATGTCGGCGGAAGCCGTGCGTCGCTCGAAGGACCTTGGTGCCAAGGTAACGGCAGGCGTGTCGATCAACCATTTGTCGCTCAATGAAAACGACATTGGAGAGTTCCGCACGTTTTTCCGACTTTCGCCGCCTTTGCGCAGCGAACAGGATCGCCTTGCCATGGTAGAGGCCGTGAAAAACGGCACTATTGATATCATCGTTTCCGCTCACGACCCGCAGGATGTCGATACCAAGCGCCTGCCTTTCTCGGATGCTGAAGCGGGCGCAATCGGCCTTGAAACATTGCTGGGGGCCGCACTTCGTCTCTATCATAATGACAGCATTCCGCTGCTGCGTCTGGTTGAAGTGCTATCAACAGCTCCAGCTCGTATTTTTGGCCTTGATGCAGGCACTCTCAAGCCGGGCGCCCGAGCAGATATCGCCATTGTCGATCTGGATGAGCCCTGGATCGTGCGCGAAGAAGACCTGCACTCGCTGTCCAAGAACAGTTGCTTTGAAAGTGCTCGCTTTCAAGGTCGCGTCGTCCACACTTTAGTGGCTGGCAAAACCGTTTACTCGGCTTGAAAAACACCGCATAACCCGGAACAATCATCCGAAAATTCCGGGTAGGCGGAATCAAGAAACAAGGGGACATTCATGGCCGAAGCGGGATTCCTTAGCTTGGCGCTCATGGGAGCGCTCATCTTCGGCTATTTTCTTGGCTCCATTCCGTTTGGTTTGATCCTGACCAGGTTCGCCGGGTTGGGTGATGTCCGGTCCATCGGCTCGGGCAACATTGGCGCAACGAACGTGCTGCGCACCGGTAACAAGAAGCTTGCTGCGGCAACGCTGATTTTTGACATGCTCAAAGGCACTGTCGCCGTTCTCGTCGCTTCACGCTACGGGCCGGATGCCGCCATTGGCGCTGGTTTCGGTGCCTTCATCGGTCATCTCTTTCCAGTATGGATCGGTTTCAAGGGCGGCAAGGGCGTTGCCACCTATCTGGGCGTTCTTATCGGTCTTGCATGGCCCGGCGCGCTGGTTTTCGCTGCCGTCTGGATCGTAACAGCACTCCTGACGCGTTATTCTTCCCTTGCAGCACTTATCGCCAGCGTCGTTGTTCCCATCGCGCTTTATTCGAGAGGCTATTCCGCAATCGCAATTCTCTTTGCGATCATGACGGTCATCGTTATCTTCAAACATAAGGCGAATATTTCGCGCCTCTTGAACGGCACCGAGAGCAAGATCGGAGCTAAGGGATGAAGGAAAGCGCGAATTCGAAAACTGGAATTCGCCTCTCTGATCGTCAGCGGCTCAACTGGCTACGCCTCATCCGGACCGACAACATCGGCCCTGTCACGTTTCGCGATCTGATTCTGTTTTGCGGCTCAGCCTCAAGCGCCATAGAAATGTTGCCTGATCTCAATATCAGAGGCGGCAGTGCCCGTCCGATCCGTGTTGCATCCTTGGACGACGCTGAGCGCGAGCTTGAAGCCATTGAGCGCGCCGGTGCCCGTCTTGTCGGCATGGGCGAGCCGGATTATCCGCAGCAGCTCAGAAACTGTGAAGCTCCGCCCCCCCTGGTTACAATCAAGGGAAATGCAGCCGTCTTCCGCAAGCCCCCCATTGCAATTGTCGGTTCGCGCAATGCTTCGGTGATTGGCGCGCGGTTTACCGAACGCCTGGCACACGATCTTGGCGAAGCCGGATTTGCTGTTATTTCGGGGCTTGCGCGCGGTATTGATGCCGCTGCACACCGCGCAAGCCTGAAAACAGGCACAGTAGCAGTACTTGCAGGCGGACTTGACCGTCCCTATCCGCCGGAAAACCTTCCCCTCTATCGCGCGATACCGGAACAGGGCGGCGCGCTCATAAGTGAAATGCCCATGGGCGCGGAGCCGCGCTCGCGTGATTTTCCGCGCCGCAATCGGATTATTGCAGGCTTATCGCTAGGACTGATCGTTGTTGAAGCAGCCGAGCGTTCCGGCTCGCTTATCAGCGCGCGTATGGCAGGAGACATGGGACGCACCGTGTTTGCCGTTCCAGGCTCTCCGCTTGATCCCCGTGCACGCGGTACAAACCTGCTGCTGAAACAAGGTGCGACACTGGTCACAGAAGCGAACGACATCATCGAGGCACTCAGGCCGCTGGCCGGCTCAACCGCCTATCAGGCCGATACACTAGCACAGCCCGATCTTTTGTCTTCAGCGTTGGAAGAACCGGAATCACTCCAACCGATCGCAACAGAAGAGCAAAGAGACATCGTTATCGATGCGCTCGGTCCGGTACCGACTGACATCGACGCGCTCGTTCGTCATACAGGTATGGATACCGGGGCCGTTCATCTGATTTTGCTGGAACTGGATCTGGCCGGACGGCTACATCGATTTGCGGGTAATCAGGTCGCTTTGGTCCCTCTGGAATAACGAATTATGCCTCGGACTCATTCTGAAGAGCTTCTCGGGCCTCCACATGAGCCATCTCAATCATATAGGCCAGCAACACATAATTCGTACTTTTCGCCATCATGCTAAGCTGTTCGAGCATCTGCTCAATATATGTTACCGTCTCGAAGCGAGTCGCGGTTTCCACACCCTCACCGTCTTCCGTCTCTGGAAAACTCGCCATATCGTTCATACCTATCTCCTCGCGAGATAACTGATTTCCCTGCACTCTATGCTACTATTGGTTTCACTCAACTTAACAGCAATTTTAAGTTGTATTTCGTTATTTTTGTCGCCCTGCTCTTGACCAAACGCTGCCTGCTGTTCATGTGAAGGCAACGAATTTCTCGCGGAGAGGAGATATTTTGTCTCCATGGGGCGCGAATCTGGGCTGCTTTAAATGAACGTCGTCGTTGTCGAATCGCCTGCCAAGGCTAAAACCATCAATAAGTATCTGGGCTCGAACTATAAGGTTCTGGCCTCGTTCGGTCATGTGCGAGACCTGCCAGCTAAAGATGGCTCGGTTCGCCCTGATGAAGACTTTGCAATGTCGTGGGAGGTGGATAGCAATTCCTCCAAACGTCTTGCCGATATTGTCAAAGCGCTGAAAGACAGCGACGGCATCATCCTCGCAACCGACCCGGATCGCGAAGGTGAAGCTATCTCGTGGCATGTGCTTGAAGTGCTCAATCAGAAAAAGGCGCTCAAGGGCAAGACGGTCAAGCGTGTGGCTTTCAATGCCATCACCAAAAAGGCTGTTCTCGATGCTATCGCCAATCCACGCGATATCGATGAACCATTGGTCGATGCTTATCTGGCGCGCCGTGCACTGGATTATCTCGTAGGCTTCACCCTCTCGCCTGTTCTGTGGCGCAAACTGCCGGGCGCGCGCTCAGCAGGTCGTGTACAATCTGTTGCCCTGCGTCTCGTCGCCGATCGCGAATCCGAGATCGAACGCTTCATCCGTGAGGAATACTGGAACATCGCGGCGCTGTTGAAGACACCGCGCAATGACAGTTTCACTGCCCGCCTCACTGCTGTTGACGGCAAGAAGCTCGGCAAACTCGACATTAAGAATGGCGAACAGGCAACGGCCATTCGCACCATGCTGGAAGGTGCAAGCTTCAAAGCTCTTTCCGTCGAGGCAAAGCCGACCAAACGCAATCCGGGACCGCCATTCACCACCTCGACTCTACAGCAGGCAGCGTCCGGCCAGCTCGGTTTTTCTGCCTCGCGCACCATGCAGGTGGCACAGCGGCTTTATGAAGGCGTCGATATTGGCGGCGAAACTGCCGGTCTGATCACCTATATGCGTACCGACGGCGTGCAGATCGCTCCGGAAGCAATCAACGCAGCCCGTGACGCCATCGGCAAAAGCTTCGGTGCAAAATATGTGCCGGAAAAGCCACGCTATTATTCCAGCAAGGCCAAGAACGCACAGGAAGCGCACGAAGCCATCCGCCCGACGGATTTCTCGCGTCACCCGAAGGATGTGCGCCGTTATCTCGATGAGGATCAGGCGCGACTCTATGAGTTGATCTGGAAACGCGCCATCGCCAGCCAGATGCAGGCTGCCGATATTGAACGCACTACCGTCGACATTGAGGCGATCAACGGCTCGCGCTCCGCCATGCTGCGTGCCAACGGTTCGGTCACGAAATTCGATGGATTCCTCGCCGCCTATATGGATCATCGCGAGGAAGAGGACGACGACGAGGATAGTGCAAAGCTGCCGGAAATTCGTTCTGGTGAAGCTCTGGCACGCGAAAAGATCGATGCGACCCAGCATTCGACCGAACCGCCGCCGCGCTATTCGGAAGCTTCGCTCATCAAAAAAATGGAAGAACTCGGCATCGGTCGTCCTTCGACCTACGCTGCAACGCTGGCCACTTTGCGCGATCGCGAATATATCACGATCGACAAGCGCAAGCTTATTCCAGAACCAAAGGGTCGACTGGTCACGGCCTTCCTCGAAAGCTTCTTCGAGCGCTATGTGGAATATGACTTCACGGCAGACCTTGAGGAAAAGCTCGATCTTATTTCGGATGGCAAGCTTTCCTGGAAGGATGTTCTGCGCGACTTCTGGCGCGACTTCTCCGGTAATGTCGATGACATCAAGGAATTGCGCGTCACCAATGTTCTCGATGCGCTGAACGAAGAACTTGCACCGCTGGTATTCCCTGCACGCGAAGACGGTAGTGATCCGCGTTCGTGCCCGACCTGCGGCACAGGAATGCTGTCGTTGAAGCTTGGCAAATACGGTGCATTTGTCGGCTGCTCCAACTATCCGGAATGCAAATATACACGCCAGCTCGGCGGTGACGCCAATGGCGAATCTGCAGCTGCGGACGAGCCAAAATCTCTCGGCAAGGACCCATTCACCGGGGAGGAAATCACCGCCCGGACTGGTCGTTTCGGCCCCTATGTCCAGCGCGGCGAGGGCAAGGAAGCAAAGCGCGCCAGCCTTCCGAAAGGCTGGACCGTCGATACGCTCGACCATGAGAAAGCCGTTGCACTTCTGTCTCTGCCGCGTGACATCGGCCAGCATCCAGAAACCGGCAAGATGATCTCTGCCGGCATCGGTCGCTATGGGCCCTATGTCAGCCATGATGGGACATTCGCCAATCTGGAGAATGCCGAAGAAGTCTTTTCCGTCGGTCTCAATCGCGCTGTGTCCGTTCTGGCCGACAAACAGTCGAAGGGCGGCGGTCGTGGTCGCTCCACACCGGCTGCATTGGCGACACTCGGCGACCATCCCGAAGGCGGTTCAATCACTGTTCGCGACGGTCGCTATGGACCTTATGTCAATTGGGGCAAAGTCAACGCCACGTTGCCGAAGGGCAAGGACCCGGCAAGTGTTACGCTGGAAGAAGCACTTCAACTGATTACAGAAAAGGCTGGTTCCTCCAAGAGCAAGAAAGCCCCTGCCCGCAAGGCTTCGGCCGGCACTGAAAAGAAAGCCTCTGCAAAGAAGCCCGCGGCCAAAAAGGCACCAGCAAAGGCCAAGTCGACAGCCAAGCCGAAAGCCAAATCCAAGGCTGAGGCGGTAGAGGAGTAGCAATTGGCACGCCGTTTTTCCAAATCCGATACCGGTCGATCCGCGCGGACCGAACGGCGTGCAGCCAAAGCAAAATCCGCTGATGGAAGGAACGATCCCAATGCGTTCCTTCCGACCCGCGAAGAGGTTCTCAAATATATTGAGGAGAACCCCGATCGGGCAGGCAAGCGTGAGCTGGCAAAAGCATTCAACATCAAGGGGGATGCCCGGGTCTATCTGAAGGACCTCCTGCGCGAGCTCTCCGACGAGGGCCTGGTCGAAAAACGCGCCCGCAAGTTGTCTCGTCCTGGTGCGCTGCCAGCAGTTAGCGTGCTTGATATCACCGGGCGCGACGAGGATGGCGGTTTACTGGCACGTCCGTCGGAGTGGGATGAAGCCGCTTATGGCAAGCCTCCCGTCGTCCTGATCCGCCGCACCCGGTTGAACAAGGCTTCCGAAGGCGGCCCGGCTGTTGGCGTGGGTGACCGCGTTCTGGCAAAAATATTCCGCAGTGAGGATCGTGACGGACCGGATTATACCGCCCGGGTGATGAAGCGCCTCGAGCACCGCACAAATGCGGTGCTCGGCATTGTGCGCAAGCTTGGCAATGGTGAATGGCGCCTTGACCCGGTAAACCGAAAGCAGCCGGAAGTGCAGCTTGACCCGGCACAGCTCGAAAATGCCGAACCTGGCGATCTTGTTGAAGTCGACCTGATTTCCTCGCGCCGCCAGGGGTTGCCACGCGGCAAGGTTCGACAAGTGGTCGGGTCTATCGACAGCGAAAAAGCCCTGTCGATGATTGCCATTCACGAGCATGAGATTCCGCATGTTTTTCCAGCGGAAGCGCTGAGCGAGGCAGAAGCCGCCCAGCCTGCGGCGATGGACGGCAGGGAAGACTGGCGCGATATTCCGCTCCTGACCATCGATCCGGCTGATGCCAAGGATCATGATGATGCGGTTTACGCCGAACCGGATAAGGCCCCCGAAAATCCGGGCGGCCAGATTGTCATTGTGGCTATCGCAGACGTTGCGGCCTATGTTCGGCCAGATTCCGCGCTTGATCGCGAAGCACAGAAGCGCGGTAACTCGGTCTATTTCCCGGACCGCGTCGTGCCAATGCTACCCGAGCGGATTTCAAACAATCTCTGTTCGCTTCGTGAACTTGAAGATCGTCCCGCTCTTGCCGTTCGTATGATTTTTGCGGCTGATGGGCGCAAGAAGTCGCACAAATTCCATCGCATCATGATGAAATCGGCGGCAAAACTCAGCTATTCGCAAGCGCAGGCTGCCGTCGATGGCGCGCCGGATGATAAGACCACGCCGATTCTCGATGGCATATTGAAACCGCTGTGGAACGCCTATGCCGTACTGAAGCGGGGGCGCGATGCCCGCGAACCGCTGGAACTCGACCTACCGGAAAAGAAAATTCTGCTCACGCCCGATGGCAAGGTGGATAAGGTTATCGTTCCCGAACGGCTCGACGCGCACAAGCTGATCGAAGAGTTTATGATTCAGGCGAATGTCGCTGCCGCAGAAACATTGGAAGCGCGCCGCCAGCCGTTGATTTTCCGCATTCACGATGCACCGGCGCTTGCCAAGCAGGAAACCCTGCGTGAGTTCCTGCGCACGCTTGATCTGAACCTTGCCAAGGGTGCGGAATTGCAGCCCGCTCAGTTCAACCGGATTCTTGAAGCCGTTGAAGGCTCGGATCATCAAGAACTGGTCAATCAGGTCGTGCTGCGCACACAAAGCCAAGCGGAATATAACCCTGATAATATCGGACATTTCGGCTTGCATCTGAGCCGTTATGCGCATTTCACCTCGCCGATCCGCCGTTACGCCGACCTCATCGTTCACCGCGCTCTGATGAAGGCCCTGAACCTTGGAAGTGACGGATTAACGACAGAGGAGGAAGCGCATCTCGAAGAAATCTCCGCGCTCATCTCCTCGACCGAACGTCGCGCCATGCTGGCCGAGCGTGAAACTGTTGACCGTCTCATTGCACATTTTCTCGCCGCACATCTTGGAGACGAATATGAAGGGCGCGTTACGGGCGTAACGCGGGCCGGTCTTTTCGTGAACCTTGCGACATATGGCGCGGATGGGCTGGTACCCATTTCAACTTTAGGTCATGAATACTATTTATATGACGAAGCGAACCATGCGATTGCCGGTGAACGGAGCGGTAAAGGCTTCCGGCTTGGTGATACAGTGACGGTTCGGCTTGTAGAAGCGCTCCCCGTTGCGGGCGCGCTTCGTTTTGAGATGGTTTCGGAACCGCATCCTCTGCCAATGGCGACCCGCTCGCATCATAAGGCAAGCCGGACGATGCGTGGGCGAAGGGGTAAACCCGCGGGTATTCCGCGTCAGAAGAGAAGAGGTCGCTGATGAGCACGCTAGAGGCCAATTCTGCGCAAAATGTGCAGGTTTTCGGCGGCGAAAACCCCAAGGCCGTTCACCCGAAACGCCCTTTGGGGGAAGCGATGTGGCGCGGTTTTCGCGGACGTTGCCCGCATTGCGGTGAAGGAAAGCTTTTTCGTTCATTTGTGAAACCAGTTGCGCAGTGTTCCGTGTGTGGCGAAGACTACACAGAACAACGCGCCGACGATCTTCCTGCGTACCTCACCATTTTGATCGTGGGACACGTGGTTGTAGGCGCTTTCATGGGCGTAGAAGCAACCACCAATCTGCCACTCTGGGCTCATATGGCGATATGGGGACCGCTGACGGTGATTATGTCGCTGTTGCTTCTCCAACCCATGAAAGGTGCGACCATTGGCCTACAATGGGCGCTCTACATGCATGGTTTTGGGGGTAAGGGCGAAGGCGAATATGGCGACGTGACCTGAAGGTCACCATGACCGCCATGGTTCAGCCTCCCTCCTCTTCAGTCAAAGCCGCGAAAGCTTTGCGACCGCGCGACGCCGCATCCCTGTTGCTTGTCGACAGATCTGGCAGCGAGCCGCGAATTCTCATGGGCAGACGCCACGCCAGCCTTGTGTTCATGCCCGGCAAGTTTGTTTTTCCAGGCGGTCGTGCCGACCCTGTAGATGGCGCTATCGCTGCTGCGGCTGAACTCAATAATAATGATGTTGCCAAGCTGCTCGCAGGCATGGGGGCTCGTGCATCGCTGCGTCGCGCCCGTGCACTCGGCCTATGCGCTATTCGCGAAACTTTTGAAGAGACCGGCCTCCGTATAGGGCAAGCTACCTCGGCTCCAATCGCTTTACCCACACACCGCGACTGGTCAGCCTTCCTCGACAACGGCGTGATGCCAGCCTTGAACAGCCTGCGCTATTTTGCCCGTGCGGTAACGCCGCCGGACAATGTTCGACGGTTCGATACCCGCTTTTTTATCGCATTTCGCGATCATATACCGGAGCTGGACGGGCAATCACTCGTTCCCAGTGGCGAACTGGAGGATCTGGACTGGGTTTCCATCGATCAAATCGATAAACTCGACGTCGCTCATATAACTCAGGCCATCCTGAAAGAAGCCCGCGTGCTTCTGTCGGATACCAAACTTGAACTGCCTTCCACCTTGCCAGTGGTGCAATATTGCAAGCGGCATGGCCGCTTTGTTCGCGAAGTGATCTGAAACCTATGAATAAAGAAATCCAACCTGCCGATCTTGTCCCGCAAGAACCAGGCGGCGGGCCGGCAGTGGGCCAGATGCACTGGCGCTCACTTGCTGCAGCCATAGCCACGATCAGCGCGGTTGGCGCAGCGATCGGCTTGGGTATTCCGCTTCTAAGCGTTCTGCTGGAAAGTCGTGGTCATTCCGCGAGCCTGATCGGCGCCAATACGGCCGTCGCAGGATTGGCATCCATCGTTGCCGCTCCGCTGGCTGCTCCCATCGCCGCACGATTGGGTGTGGTCAAGGCGATCTTCCTCATGCTTATCATCGGAAGCGGAGCCTTTCTCGGCTTCCACTTCTTTCAACCGCTCTGGGCTTGGTTTGCGCTACGCATCGTCCTGCATTTTGCATTGACCGTGCTTTTCGTTCTGTCCGAATACTGGATCAATGCCTCGGCGCCGCCTGAAAAGCGCGGGCTGGTGCTCGGAATCTATTCCACATCGCTTTCACTAGGCTTTGCATTCGGACCGTGGCTGTTCTCGAAGATCGGCAGTACGGGCGGACTGCCATTCTATGTCGGCTTCGTCATTATCATGATCGCCCTCATACCAGTTGCATTCGCATGGCGCGACAGCCCCGATTTCGAGGAGGGCGAACACGTTCCCTTCCTGCCCTTCATCTTTGCCGTTCCAACCGCAACCATGGCTGTCTTTGTTTTTGGTGCTGTGGAAACCGGTGGCTTTGCTCTCTTTCCAGTCTTCGGTGCGCGTATCGGTTATCCGGAAGCAGACGCAGCACTTCTGCTCACAATGATAGGTCTGGGCAATGTGCTGATGCAAATTCCACTAGGCCTTGTCAGCGATCGTATTTCGGATCGCCGCAAACTTCTGCTTTTCTGCGCCACAACGGGCCTGATCGGTATGATCGCCCTGCCCTATCTCATGCTGCACTGGTATCTCATGGCGGCGATCCTGTTCCTTTGGGGCGGCGTTGTGGCCGGGCTCTACACAATCGGCCTCGCGCATCTCGGTTCTGAGTTGACCGGGCGCGAACTGGCATCCGCCAATGCTGCCTTTGTGTTCTGCTATGCCATCGGCATGCTTGCGGGACCGCAGGCCGTTGGCGTCGGCATGGACATGCTGGGACCGAAGGGATTCCCGATGACACTCGGCGTGTTTTTTGCCGCATATGCACTGTTTGCGGCGGGAAGACTGCTTTTGCGGAAGAAGCGGGCTTGACTTTTCGCCGCCAATACGTAGTGTCGCGCCAAATTTCCGCTGCCGGATGAGATTACCGGAATCGCTGGAGGTTTCCATCCATTGAGCATGATCCCGAAGATTGGGAACCGGTTTTCGGCAAGATCATGCTCCGGCAAAGATACAGAGCAGGTAATTCGATATGGCCAAGGCTACGACGATCAAGATCAAGCTTTTGTCGACCGCTGACACCGGCTTCTTCTACGTAACGAAGAAGAACAGCCGCACGATGACGGAAAAGATGACAAAGACCAAGTACGACCCGATTGCGCGCAAGCACGTCGAGTTCAAGGAAACGAAGATCAAGTAATTCGTTTCGGGTCGTCATCGACAAGACGATTGAAATAAAAAGCCGTCTCTCATGAGACGGCTTTTTTTGTTTCGAAGCTTCGTTCAATCCTCAGGCGGCTGAGGAGACGATACGGTTACGGCCAGCTTTCTTCGCCTGATAAAGCGCAGCATCCGTCCTGGAGAAAAGCGCGTCGGCGCTATCCCCCACCAGTCTCAGCCCTGCGATCCCCATGCTGATGGTCAGGTTGACCTTGTACTTGCCATTGGCGACCGCGAATGGCGTGTCTGACACGGCAATCCGGATTCGCTCGGCAACAGCCCTTGCGGCCTCTGCATCGCTGTCTGGCAGCACCACGACAAATTCCTCTCCGCCGTAGCGACACATGAGATCCATCCCACGGATGTTCTTGCGCAAGCGCGTCGCAAACTCGCGAAGAACATCGTCACCGGCATCGTGCCCGTATTGGTCATTGATCCGTTTGAAGTGATCGAAGTCTAGCATGATGACGGACAATGGCCGCTCGCGCGCCATGGCGCGGGTCAGCAGGACAGGCATATGCGTATCGAGATAACGGCGGTTATGCAGCCCTGTGAGGCTATCCGTAACCGCCATGGTGATGGTGCGGTTGAGGCTTTGTCGCAAAAGGTCGTTGTAGCACTTCCGTTTGATCTGGGTTCGCAAGCGCGCAAACAGCTCCAGCTTCTCAAGCGGGCGCATCAGATAGTCGTTTACGCCAAGCTCCAGCGCGCGCACCACGAGCGCTCCCTCATCTTCCTGTACGACGAGAATGATCGGCACCAGCCTGGTGCGCTCTATGGTTCGCAACTGCGAGCATAGACGAAGCGGATCGTAATAAGTAAAATTGGCTGAAACGACGATACTGTCGTAATCCGTATCTATCGCCCGGATCAAAGCCGTGTTGGCGTCGCTGGCCACATCGACACGATAGGTCTCGCCAAGAATGAGACGAAGTCGCGCAGCTGCCAGCTCGTCTTCATCGACAACGAGAATGCGCGCCACCTCGTCCTTATCAGCATAATCCCCCCCCATTTTGCTTGCCAGCAGCGTTTCCACCTCTGTATCGGCAATAGTGCCCGTCCGCTGGAAAAGCTCGTCAGAGACTAGCTTCAGCCGCGCCAGACTCTTCACACGTGACAATAACTGAAGATCGCTGACCGGCTTCGACAGAAAGTCGTCAGCACCTGCTTCGAGGCCGCGAATCTTGTCCTCCGCGCTGTCAAGCGATGTCACCATGACAACGGGAATATTGGATGTACGGGGATCATCCTTCAAGCGACGGCATACTTCAAAACCGTCCATCTCCGGCATCAATATGTCGAGGAGGATAACGTCAATCTGCCCACCCAGACAAAGCTCGATGGCTTCAGGACCGCTATAAGCCGTCACAACCTCATAATATTCGGAGAGGAGCCTTGCCTCAAGGAGCTTTACATTGGAATCCACATCGTCAACGACGAGAATTCGTGCAGTCATGATGCCCCTCGCCCTAATTTCCGCTAAGCGTCGCCCAGATAGGATTTGATTGTTTCTATAAAGCGGGGCACCGATATCGGCTTGGAAATATAGGCTTCGCAGCCACCTTGCCGAATGCGTTCTTCATCCCCCTTCATGGCAAATGCCGTTACCGCAATGACCGGAATGTGCCGCAACTCGTCATCGTCCTTCAGCCATTTCGTGACTTCCAGTCCCGACACTTCAGGAAGCTGTATGTCCATGAGAATCAGATCCGGCCGGTGTTCACGCGCGAGGTCGAGCGCCTCGAGCCCATTTCTCGTCCGGATCGTCTCATATCCGCTGGCTTCGATAAGATCGCGAAACAACTTCATATTGAGTTCGTTGTCTTCGACGATCATCACGCTTTTCGGCATCGAAAATTCCTTGGTCTTATTCCCTGCAGCAACCCGGCATTTGCTCGATTTTCTTATCCGCCAGAAAGTCCCCACTTCTTAGACTGCGGATAGTTTAACCTCATTTCATTGATGAAAGGCAAATAATTCCATTGTTCCTCGAATGAGCGACCGTTACACATTCGACGAAGCAACAGAAAAAGCGGAGAAACCACATGAAAACGCTGATGAGCCAAGCGGATGCGGAAGCGATCGCTATCGAAGCGTTGGCATGGCTGGCGCAGGACAAGGACCTGCTGCCTCGCTTCCTCGCTCTGACAGGCATCGAGGCTGCGTCGATCCGGCAGGCAGCACGTGAACCTGGCTTTCTGGCCGGTATATTACAGTTTTTTCTGACACATGAGCCGACGCTGCTACGCTTTTGCGAAGAGGCCGGCCGTGATCCGGCAACGATCGAGAAAGCCCTGTCATATTTGCCCGGCGGCCTGAACCAGCACCTTTAGCGAAGACCTCAATCCGCAATTTAAAAGCCCGGCTGAACCGGGCTTCTTGGTAATTATTCAGCAGCAGGATTTGCCGCAGAAACCTCGGCTTGGTCCGATACCGACAACACGTTCAACTCGTGTTGCTTGCCATCACGTGCCGTCCAGGAAATTGACTGGCCGGGCGCAAGGCCGATCAGCGCAGTGCCGATAGGTGTCAGAATCGAAATCTTGCCCTGCGCAATATCCGCTTCGCCCGGATATACCAGCGTCACCCGGCGCTCCTGCCCATCATTGGAACGAAACTCCACGGTAGACCCCATGTGAATCACGTTCTGTGGCAACCGCTTCGCAGGAACGACTTTCGCGCGATCAAGTTCGACCATCAACTCTTCGGCGATCTCCTCGAGACGTTCCGAAACGTTGGTGGCCAGCCCCATCAGACGCTCATAGTCGATTTCGCTGACAACGATATTGGGCTTCTTGCGATTCTTTCCGCTCATGGCGAGTGCTCACTGCTGTTGAAAGGTAATAAATCTCCGTGCTGTTTCTGCACGAAGCTGTTCAGATTGATTTTGATGAAAGCGCTTATTTGAAATCCGCTTTTGGACAAGCGGCGTACCGTCCCCCGGAGTTCCCCTGCGCTAGGCAGAACTCGAGGGTAGCTATCCCGTGATCGGATAAACCCGATGAAGTATGGATGCAAAACGGTTGTTCATAGTGCTAAACTTGGTGATATTCCCGGCAATGTCAAGTGTAAGACCAACCAGGGGCACATATCCCCATGGCACTTCAGCCTTTCGATGCTATAAAAGGATGTTCCTTTTATGTTCATCAATCGGGTCGTCCTCATGGCTGACACCACTGCTCTCAACAGTTCGGAAAAAGGTGTATGCCGCGATTGCCTTGCGCCGCAGAAATCGGACACAGGCAGGCGATGCCATGCATGTGGGAGTCCTCGCCTTCTCCGTCATAAGGAGCTGTATAAGCTCTCACTGGCACATATTGATTGCGACGCTTTTTATGCATCGGTTGAAAAGCGGGACAATCCAGAACTGCGGGACAAACCGCTCATCATCGGCGGCGGAAAACGCGGCGTCGTGTCGACGGCCTGCTATCTCGCCCGAATTCATGGCGTACGATCTGCCATGCCCATGTTCAAGGCGCTGGAAGCATGTCCCGACGCCGTTGTCATCAAACCAAACATGGAGAAATATATTCGCGTGGGTCGCGAGGTACGGCAGATGATGCGTGACCTGACCCCACTGGTTGAGCCTCTTTCCATCGATGAAGCTTTTCTGGATCTGAGCGGCACGGAGCGACTCCATAAGGCGCCGCCCGCAATCGTTCTCGCAAATTTCGCCAAGCGCGTAGAGGATGAAATAGGCATCTCCGCCTCGATCGGGTTGTCCTATTGCAAGTTTTTGGCCAAGGTTGCGTCTGATATCGAAAAACCCCGCGGGTTTTCCGTTATCGGTGAAGCAGAAGCTCTGACGTTTCTGCGCGACCGATCCGTCAGCACCATCTGGGGGGTCGGCAAGGCTTTTGCCGCCAAACTGGAAAGTGACGGAATCAGATCGATTGGCCAGCTCCAGACGATGGAGGAAGGAGCGCTCATGAAAGCCTACGGCACCATGGGTCAGCGCCTTTACCGTCTCTCCCGAGGTCAGGACAGCCGGAAGGTAGAGCCGGACCAGGACATGAAAAGTGTTTCAGCCGAAACAACTTTCAATAGCGACCTGTCGGAAGCAAACGATCTCGTTCCTGTTCTTCGCGCACTCGCCGAAAAAGTCTCGCGGCGGTTAAAAGCGGGTGAGATAGCCGGACGCACCGTCGTTTTGAAACTGAAGACCCACGATTTCAAATCACGTACCCGCAATCGTCAGCTTTCCGATCCGACTCAGCTTGCAGACAGAATCTTTCGCCACGGATTGCAGCTACTTGAAAAAGAATTAGATGGAACGCGATTTCGCTTGTTAGGAATTGGAGTTAGCGAGCTTTCTTCAAGTGATCGCGCTGACCCGCCCGATCTCGTAGACACTCAGGCTACCAAACGTGCTGTCGCCGAAAATGCCATCGACAAATTGCGAAACAAATTCGGATTAAGTGCCGTCGAAACCGGTTATACCTTCTCCAAAGGCAATCTGGCACGCCCGCAGATGCCGCCAGATCGAGACGACCAGCATTGAATTTACAAAGCACGAAGAAACCTTTGTAGAAATTTCCTACATTTGCCTCTAACGGCTTGACGAGACCGGTCTGTATCAATATTGGAACGGGCCAAGGCGTTGCCAATTGATTTGGCACCCGCCCTACGGAAGGCCTCGTGGCGGAGTGGTTACGCAGAGGACTGCAAATCCTTGCACCCCGGTTCGATTCCGGGCGAGGCCTCCAAATTTCTCGCAATATATTCAATAAATTATGCGGCTTGGCGTCAATATTGGCCCTGCTAGCCTTGTCGCATCATGCTGCAAATTGAATCCCATAAATTACAATGGCTTACAAAAAAGTCCGGCAAATCCGTGCGACATGGAAAGCAACATGCTCGACTCTGCTTACCCCCCTCCCGCGAACAAAAAACAAACATCGGAAACCAGCCAATAACATCACAAACATGCTTGGTGGCGTGTGTGCCCGCGATCAGGTCCGGCAATGTTATCGCCATGACATGGAAGCCCAAGCGCTTATCTCTCCAGGCTTTCACCTAGCTCACTGCGAGACAAAAGATTGCCTTAATTCAAGCAAACATAGAATTATTCTAAGTTGGAGAAATTCTATGTCACGCTCCGAATACACCCCTGTTCAGAAGTTTTTGCATTGGACAGTTTTTGTCCTGGTTTTGTGTGCTTATCTCATTACGTTCGGCGAAGACTTCTATTCACGAGGTTCACCGGAACGGATGACCGTGTGGTGGTTACACTTCTCATTGGGATTATCGCTGCTCGCCTTTGTGATCTGGCGGCTATTAGCCAGAGCCACGTCAACTGTGCCGCCACTCCCAAGTTCGATGACACACTTAGAAATGACCGCTGCCAAGTTTGCACATCACCTCCTTTACGCTCTTCTAGTGTTGATTCCGGTGCTCGGTATCTGGCTTGCTGAATTACGGGGGAATGAGTTGTCATTCTTCGGACTATTCAAGATTCCGCAATTCATAACCCCTGACCGAGAACTTGCTGGTTCTGTCAAGGAAGTTCATGGTTTTCTGGCGAATGCCATTCTGGTCGTAGCAGGCCTACATGCACTTGCGGCGCTCTGGCACCAGTTCTACAAAAAGGATAACGTTCTCAAGCGGATGCTTCCGTAGTCCTAACGTTGAGGCTTATCGGTTGCGAGCCTTCACCAAAATCCAAATCAGGACGAACATCACGGCGAGCCCAATCGCTAAACCGACAAGGCCGCCATAAATTGCGCCGTAAGTCCCCCCGATTAATGCACCGACGCCAGCTCCTAAAATCAGGAGAATAAGTGGTGGCATGCATCCGATCATTAGAAAGCCCTTAGAATATCACCGTTGTAGCCTACCCACACCTGACAGGCGAGTTTGAGAGAACCAACCCTCCCTACATCCCGCCTATTATTGACCATCCTCACAAGCTGCGGCCTCATATTCTCGTGAAGAGAAATGGGCTCACGGGCATGACACTTGTTAAGAGGACATTGCATATTGTTAATATGACGCTTTCTATCCGTGTAACTTTTTCTGTGAGATAGTAATCGGCATGAGAACTCGTACACTCATCCGGGCCAAACATTCGGCAACAACAGCGCTGAGAGCACTGTGCCTTCTCGTGCCAATCATTGTCGCCCTTGTGGTTGTCTATTTAATTGTGACTTACGACACGGACCGGAATACAGTCCAAAATACCGGTATACCCGGCGCTACCGAACCAACGAGCAAATAGAACAAAAACAATGCGCTAATGAAGCGCACCCTCCAGATAATTAATTGGCAAGCTAGATTGTTGAAGTGCCTGTCAGGTCGCCCAGGCGGGTCCAAGAAACAATGGAGCAGCGATCAGACAGGACACGAACCTGCCTGCCAGTTCGTTGGCCGCAAGAAGAAACCGACAAATCGCTGCGTTTTCTATACCGTCGCGTTTGGTCGACACGACCGCTGTTCTCTTTCAGTCAACCGCGAGGGTTCGGAATCATTCCCAACCAAACGGTTCAACACCAATAATCATATCAACTGACTGAGAATCAAATAGGTGCCCCCACCGCAGATCGCAGCAAGCATTAGAAACTTCGGCAACGGAAGCTTTTCGATCCAATCTATTGGCGAGATATGAGGTGCTTCTACGCCATTTTTCTCAAGCATTATCCCCTCCCATTATGGTTTTTGTATTATTTTTATCATACGGTCAAAATTTGTCATCCTCCACTTTGGTTTACTGTTTTTCAGCCGCAGGTGTGCAGGAACGCCAGGATGAAAACCAGCGTGAGAAACAGATAAAGCAAATATTGAAACAATTGGCGCGTATACAGTATAATCGATATTGATGCATTGGGTGGGACATAAATTACATTTGGCAGGAGAGCCAACTATGTCACCGAAGCTCAAAGCCGCCCTCGTCGGTGCAATTATCGCAGTCGTTGTCGGTTTCGCCGCATCGCAAGGACTAATTAGCCAACAGACGGCAGAAGACATCAAAGCCAAGACAAATGAGGTCCTTGCAGAAGAACCTGCTCCAGCACCTCAACAGCCTGCTCCCGCCCCCACCCAAGCTTCGCAACCGCAAGAAAACGATGCGCCAGCACAATGAAGGCTTAAAGCCGCTTCATTCCTCCTCCAGAGCGCGTTTCGATCTGTTTAAACCAGATCGGCGCGCTTTGACTGTTTATTTCGACGCGCAGCTTCCCCGAAAACCGTTTCACATTTTTCTGGTTAGGCTCAGTAGTCACATAAGTGGACCGTCGAAATATGAACGGGGGTCTGCTGGTATAGATGCCCAACCCGATGTCAAAAGAAGCTGAAATTCACCACCATGCCATGCGGCATATGTCGTATTTCATTAAAGACGCCTGCAACCTCACCCCCATAAGCACAACAGGGCGCAAATCTCGCTTGGGTCGGAGAAGAGACATCAGTTGAAGAGGCTCATCTGTAGTCCACGGCGTTGTAGCTGCCCGCTATTCGTAACGCATTGCGCAGCAAACGTTAGAGCCCGCGTAATAACCAAATCCTCATATGAATAACTTTCTCACTCGAGATGTTTGTTTCATCAACTTCATGGAGGTACAATATTAGACTGCACCTCCACGAGACAGTACGTTAGCTACCATAGTGAAAGTCACCCACAAGCCAACCGATCTGTTGTGGCCTGTCGTCCACGGCAGACCATTCCGAAGACGTGTCACGCCTCTATTGGATCAGCTGAACAATCATGTGGGCACAGACTGCAACTACAAAAACAGCCGCGAAGCCGGATTCGAGACGAAAATACCAAGGCATTGCCACTCTCCAATCATGGTTAACAGATAGCTAATCAACGTACGAAGAACGATTTGGTTCAAAATGGCTAAGCGAAGATCGATATTCGCGCCGCATAAAAAGTCATAATGGAAGAAACGTTCTCATAGGCGAGCGCCCATGGTGGTGCGATAGCTTAGCGGAAATAAAGGCCACAGAGCAATTTTCCTGCGGTCAAACCCAGATCCATTCTGCGTGGTCGCCACCGAATCCAAATTGACCGCAGACATCCACAACAGGCTGCCCACTCGCCTAACAAGACGAACCGCTTTTGTACCAATAAAACTTCAGCTTTGAAAAAGATTGTAACCAAGCAACTTCAATATTGAAGTGGCTCCCCGGGCCGGATTCGAACCAGCGACCAACCGGTTAACAGCCGGTTGCTCTACCGCTGAGCTACCGGGGAACAGGTGCTCGTCGTGTCAGCGAGGTGGCGTATAGCAAAAGGATTTCGCGTTTGCAAAGGGCTAAATCCATTTTTTTTCATCTTTTTGCATTATCCCCTCGAAACCCTATATTCTCTGGGACGTTTTACTCCTGTGAATTGTAACATATCAGTCCGAGAGATGCCCCTGTGAATGACGAATCCGCAGAAATGCCCCGAAAAAAAGCCATCGTGATTCTTGGTCGGCGAATCCCGATGCCACAATCAGTCATGATGCGGCGCATGCTTGGCGGCACACTCGTTGTCGGCGGCTCGCTGGGTTTTCTTCCGATTCTCGGTTTCTGGATGCTTCCACTCGGATTAATCGTCCTTTCTCATGACTCTCATCGCGTCCGTCGCTGGCGCCGCAGAAGCGAAGTCCACATCTGGCGCAAATGGGTGAGACGGAAGCCGTCCGACATATCGAGCTGATCAATTTGCAGCTCGATATCCCACACTCAAGTCAACTTCAAAAAAAGTGACTGTTCAACGGAACGAGCACTAAGAAATTGTTACTGCAAAAAGGCGAAAACTCTACTTACGCAGTTCACCTGGTGTCAGATGTCGATGTTTTCGCAACGCCGTCGTTAGATGGCTCTGGCTGGAAAAATTCAAAAGACGCGCAATCTCGCTTATTGGCTCGACCGTCTTTCTGAGACGTCGTTCGGCCTCATCAAGCCTCAGCCCCAACAGATATTGATGGGGCGTCTGACCAAAACTATTTCGAAAACATGTCGAAAAGTGCCCCGCTGAGATTCCCACCAGTGCGGCCATATTCGGCACAGAAAGAGCTTTATGAAAATTTTGGCTGAGATAAGCTTCGATCTGCTGGCACGCTGATTTACTGAGTCCGGCTTTATTATTGCCTGAAACGCGATCATCCAAAGCAATGTGCGCTAGTGTGCGCATAAGAACCAAACTGAGAGCAGTTAGGTAGGGCTTATCCTGCCCGCCGCGCCGACAGACCTCATCCCATATCAAATGAGATAATGAGATAGATTCTTTGCACGAAACTTTTTCAACGTTCCTGGTGCCATTGATTTCATAGAATCGGGGCTCAAGACAGAACGTTTCCCGCAAAAGCTGCTCTTCAGGCTGCATGATTATGATTTCAATCGAATCCGGCCAGTCGATTGATAAATCGACAGAAGCAGGAATGATGAAAACAGTTCCAGCCGAACAGTTGGACTGCTCAGCCACCAGTGCGGAGGAATACCACTTCAGATTGCGAGTCTGCTCGCGCAAGACAATGATGGTCGTATCGGCTCCGCAATAAATAGCTGGCCCAACTTGGGTTGTGGTACAGGTCAAAGTGCTATTGCTTGATATGGCTTGCACTTGCCGAAAAATCCTTCCATCAGCCCCATCTTTCGCAATAATTGGGTGTAAATCAACCATTAAGCTCACCCTCACATTTATTCGTTCAATATGAAAATTGAGAATAAGGACATACAGTTCGCTGATGGACTGTGCACTTCTTCTCCATTGCGCCTCAATCGAAAGCCCAACTTCAAAACTTTAAATTTTCACTCGAATGCAATTTAAGCGTGTATTTCCAATTTGCAATCAGAATCTTGTTAGCCAATCTCTTTCATTTAATGCAAATGATTTGCAATAGCACTTGATTGTGGATTGGTGACCAGTTATGCAATTGCAACTGATTGGCAACAAGGATTTGGATATGCTGCGTCGCGTTTTACGAACAACGGTGCTCAGTTTTCTGAGCGGGGCTCTTCTCTGGACAAGCGCAAGCGCTGCACTTGCGGAAAAATTCAAGGCCGTGACGACATTCACTGTTATCGCCGATATTGCCCAGAACGTTGCGGGTGATGCCGCGACAGTCGAGTCGATCACAAAGCCAGGCGCCGAGATTCATAATTATCAGCCGACTCCCGGCGATCTGATCAAAGCACAGGATGCGAAGCTCGTTCTCTGGAACGGTCTTGGGCTGGAACTATGGTTCGAAAAATTCTTCTCGCGTCTCAAAGACGTTCCGAATGCAGTTGTCTCGGACGGCGTTGAACCAATCGACATCAGCGAAGGGCCCTATAGAGGCAAACCAAACCCGCACGCATGGATGTCGCCAAATGCGGCCCTGATCTATGTTGATAATATACGGGATGCTTTCGTTAAAAACGACCCCGCAAACGCTGATACCTACAAGGCCAATGCCGAAGCCTATAAAACGAAAATTAAGGCCACAATCGATCCCATCCGAGTGCAACTGATGGCTATTCCGGAAGATAAGCGCTGGCTTGTTTCCAGCGAAGGCGCCTTCTCCTATCTCGCACGGGATTTCGGCCTGAAGGAGCTTTATCTCTGGCCAATCAATGCCGACCAGCAGGGCACTCCTCAGCAGGTGCGAAAGGTGATTGATGCAGTACGTGAGAACAACATTACGGCGGTTTTCTCGGAGAGCACCGTCTCCCCTGCTCCAGCCGAGCAGGTGGCCCGCGAAACCGGCGCAAAATACGCTGGCGTTCTTTATGTCGATTCCCTTTCAGAACCCGATGGCCCCGTGCCAACCTATATCGACCTCTTGAAGATCACTTCGGGTACGATTGCGGAAGGACTCAAACAATGAATGCTCCCGTGGACCTTCACGCCAATACCTCCGCAGCGCTGAATAACGGCGCGACCGATGGTATCCATGTGAGGGAGGCGACCGTTACATACCGCAACGGTCATACGGCTCTGCACAATGCAAGTTTCGCAATCCCAACCGGAACGATTACAGCGCTCGTCGGCATCAACGGGTCCGGCAAGTCGACCCTCTTCAAGGCGATCATGGGATTTGTGAGACTCGCCAAGGGGGAGATATCCATTCTCGGAATGCCGGTTGAAACTGCGCTCAAGAAGAACTTTGTGGCTTATGTCCCACAAAGTGAAGACGTTGACTGGAACTTTCCGGTTCTCGTCGAAGATGTCGTCATGATGGGCCGCTACGGCCATATGGGCATGATGCGCATCCCGCGCCGCGCCGACAACGAAGCCGTAGAAAAAGCGCTTGATCGCGTGAATATGCTCGAATTTCGTCATCGACAGATCGGTGAGCTTTCAGGCGGGCAAAAGAAACGGGTATTTCTTGCGCGAGCGCTCGCACAAGACGGGCGCGTCATTCTTCTGGATGAACCCTTCACTGGCGTAGATGTGAAGACCGAAGAAGCAATCGTCACACTTCTTCGCAGTTTGCGAGATGAGGGGCGCGTCATGCTGGTCTCGACCCACAATCTTGGCAGTGTTCCCGAATTCTGCGACCGAACCGTATTACTGAAACGAACAGTTCTCGGTTACGGGCCGACTGCGGAGGTTTTCACCCAAGAGAACCTCGAAAAGACTTTCGGCGGCGTGCTGCGCCATCTTGTACTCGGCGAGACTAGCGGTGCAGGACGAGGCGCCGTCAGCGTCATAACTGACGATGAGCGCCCGTTTGTTGTTTATGAGAACGAAGACTCCGCGACCCGCAAACGGAGCCAAGAACAATGACCGTATTACTTGAGCCGTTCAGTTATAGCTACATGCTGAATGCGATGTGGGTTTCGGCGCTGGTGGGCGGGGTATGTGCCTTTCTTTCGGCTTATCTCATGCTGAAAGGTTGGTCGCTGATTGGCGACGCTCTATCCCATTCCATCGTTCCCGGCGTGGCAGGCGCCTATATGCTCGGACTGCCCTTCTCCATTGGAGCTTTCTTTTCAGGTGGCCTCGCTGCTGCAGCAATGCTTTTTCTCAACCAGCGGACAAGGCTGAAGGAAGATGCGATCATCGGCCTGATCTTTTCGTCGTTCTTCGGGCTTGGCCTCTTCATGGTCTCGCTGAGGCCAACGGCTGTCAGCATTCAAACCATCGTTCTCGGTAATATCCTCGCCATCACGCCAGAAGACACGCTGCAATTGGCGGTCATCGGCTTCGTTTCCCTGTCGCTTCTTCTTTTGAAGTGGAAAGACTTGATGGTGGTGTTCTTCGATGAAAACCATGCACGTTCGATTGGTCTCAAGCCCAATCTGTTGAAGATCATGTTCTTCACATTGCTGTCGGCATCGACTGTCGCTGCCATGCAGACGGTAGGCGCCTTTCTCGTCATCTGCATGGTAGTGACGCCCGGTGCAACCGCGTATCTGCTGACGGACCGATTTTCGCGATTGCTCTGGATTGCTGTCGCAATCGGCGCCATCACAAGCTTCACAGGTGCCTATGTGAGCTATTTTCTGGACGGCGCGACGGGAGGCATCATCGTGGTTCTCCAGACGCTGGTTTTCCTCAGTGTATTTTTGCTTGCTCCAAAGCACGGACTACTGGCCGCACGCCGCAAGGCAGCAATCGCTCTCAGGGAGTTCCAGCAATGACCATTCTAAATATGCTGGCCTCCCCGTTTCAGTTCGAGTTCATGCGCTATGCATTAGCCATTTCGGTACTAATCGCGATCCCGACAGCATTGTTGTCATGCTTTCTTGTCCTCAAGGGCTGGTCATTGATGGGCGACGCGATCAGCCATGCCGTTCTCCCGGGGGTAGTGGTCGCCTACATCATTGGAATACCGTTCGGTATCGGTGCGTTTGTAGCGGGCATGGCTTGCGCCCTTGCAACAGGTTACCTCACCGAAAACAGCCGTATCAAGCAGGATACGGTGATGGGCATCGTATTCTCCGGCATGTTCGGCCTCGGTCTGGTTCTTTATGTTGCGATCCGCTCAACAGTGCATCTCGATCATATCCTGTTCGGTGACATGCTCGGAATAACATCCGGCGACCTGATCGAAACGGCCATTATCGCCACACTGACCGCCGGCATTCTTGTCGTCAAATGGCGCGACTTCCTGCTGCACGCTTTCGATCCGGCACAAGCCAGAGCGGTCGGTTTACCGGTCCGCCTTCTGCATTACGGTTTGCTTTGCCTGATTTCGCTGACGATTGTCGGCGTTCTGAAAGCAGTAGGTATCATCTTAGCCATCGCCATGTTGATTGCGCCGGGTGCAATTGCGTTTCTGCTCACGCGCAAATTCAGCACCATGATGCTGTTCGCCGTGACAATTGCAGTCAGCGCATCTTTCTTTGGTGTCTACCTGTCTTTTTTCATCGACAGCGCACCCGCTCCAACAATCGTTCTGCTGATGACTGTTATGTTCTTCGCCGCGTTCATTTACTCTTCCCGGCAAAATGCCAAATTCGAAGAGCGCGCAGAAGAAGTTTGACTGACGACTGATAACAAGCCGGTTCCTGTACACTCTCCGTCAGACCTGCTTGCGTGCGACGTGGACAGCTTTGCAAAGCTGTCCACGTCTTCGTCTTTACGTCATACATCTGTTATGAAATCTCGTTAAACAGCCTTCAAATGACGTTCCACAATGGAACTCAAGACAGTTTTTCCCGCGCAATTTCAATTTTGCGGCTTGTCGAGGTTGTTTAAAGATGCTTCAATCCAATTTGCACGGCTGTGCAGAAAAAATAAAATCAGCCGGCGATCCTGGGGAGGAGACGCCTATGCCAGCGTTTTTGGAGGTGGCGGACGCGCGCGTTCGCTATGGCAATAATGAAGTTCTCAAAGGCGTGAACCTATCCGTCAAGAAGGGTGAGTTCGTCGCGCTTCTCGGCTCTTCCGGTTGCGGTAAAACAACATTGCTGCGCGCGATAGCGGGCTTCAACATGCCATCAGGCGGCGCAATCCGGGTAGACGGCAGAGATGTCACCCGACTGCCCCCGGACAAACGCGGCATGGCACTTGTCTTCCAGTCTTACGCGCTCTGGCCGCATATGACTGTCGCACAGAATATGGGCTATGGCCTGCGCATTCGCGGCGCAGCGAAGGAGACCATCAAACAGAAGGTCGAAGAAGTCGCTCGCCTGCTGGGGCTGGACTCTTTGCTAGAGCGCAAACCCGCTGCCCTTTCCGGTGGACAGCGCCAACGTGTCGCCCTCGGGCGTGCCCTCGCCATTCAGCCCGACATCCTGCTTCTCGATGAGCCGCTCTCCAATCTCGACGCACGCATCAGACTATCGGTGCGCCATGAGATCAGCGCCTTGCAGCGTCGCCTCGGTATCACAGCAGTTCATGTGACGCATGATCGGGAAGAAGCTATGGTCATGGCCGACCGCATCGTCATCCTCAACAATGGTGAGATCGCCCAGGCGGGCGCTCCAGAAGAAGTCTACAACCACCCGACCACGGATTTCGTCGCAGCATTCATGGGCGCTGAAAATCTGATTGAAGTACCAATCCAGATCAAGGCTGACCGTATAGAGATTGCAGCAGGGGCGAGCAACAAGGCCAGTACCATTTCGGCAGGGCGCCGAATTCTGTCCGATGGCATGGCATCGGCACGTTTCCGCAGCGAAGCTGCCCGCCTCTCTGCGCCAGGGACTGATCAAAACTCCCCGACGTCCGAACTAGCGCTCAACGGTACGGTCGAGCAGACCAGCTATCCCGGTGGCCTTTGGAGGCATATGATCCGCGTTGGAGATCGGCACATCATGGTTGACGCTCCGGAAAGCCACCAACCCGGAGCCAATGTAGAAATCCGCATACCCGAGCATGCTCTGTTTCTATTCGACAAATAGCCAAGCACCTGTGGCGTTTTCGTCAGCGTTTAATAATGCGCCGTTTAGTTAAAGAAGGCCAGAGAGCGGAATACGGCATTCGTCAAATTTCGGTGCACAGCTGTGCATAGCAAACTTGATTTCTGCCGGCGCCAATACGGGGAACCCCCGTTCAAATTCGTTTTCACGGGCAATTTTGCCCGCGGATGCCACTGTTCCCGATAAACACCACTGATGCGCTGCATCTTCTTTCAATCACAAGACCGGGAATCCCGGTTCAGACAGGAGTCCTTTTCATGAGAACTATCCTGAACGCGGCAATGGCAATCGGCCTTACCGTTGCACCCGCCGCTGCTGATGAGCTTACCGTCATCACCGCAGGCGACCAGAACATGGTCGATTATATCAATCAATATCTTGGACCGTTATTCGAGAAAGAGAACCCCGGAACGACCGTTCGTGTTGTTGGGACAGGTCCCGGCGACGCAGGCTCGCAAAAGGTTCTCGAACGTTTTGAAGCCCAATCCAAGGCCGGCGTGGAAAAATGGGACACCGACGTTGCAGTCGTCCACGAGAAATTCGTCGGACCGATGGTAACGGCAAAGTTTCTAGAAAATTATCGCGGCAAAATCGACAGCGGCAAGTTGGTGACACGTGAGAACGCGAAAATGGCGCTCGGCACCGACGTCGACGGTTACGTCATGCCGATGTTCAACAGCCAGACCGCACTCGCTTATAACCCTGCTCTCGTTGCCAATCCTCCGAAGAGCTATGACGAGCTCGTCGCATGGGCCAAGGACAACCCGAAGCAGTTCGGTTATAACGGCATTAAGGGCGGCGCGTCGGGCGTGAGCTTTGTCATGGGCTGGATCTATGCTTATGGCGGCGACGCAGACAAGCTGATGACGGGGCCATTCGAAGAGGGCGAAGCAAAGAACTGGGACAAGGCATTCGCCTCGCTCAAGGACTTCACGAAGAATGCCACCCTCACCCCCGGCAATGCTGGCACACTCGACATGTTGAGCCGCGGCGAAATCGCGATGGGACCAGTCTGGGTAGACATGTTCTATTCGTGGAAAGCGAATGGTCAGCTTCCGCCAGAAATGAAGCTTGTCCTGCCTGCTCCCGGCATGCCCGGTCAGCCGATGCATTATGTGATCCCGGAAAAGAGCGCGCACAAGGAACTGGCCGAAAAATTCGTCGCATTGGCGACGAGCCCGAAAGTACAGGCCGAAGGTATTGTAAAGCGCTTCAACTGGTATCCGGGCATCGATGCCGACCACGTCAAGGCAGAGCTTGACGGTGAAACCTGGAACAAGCTCTTCACCGATATTTCGCCGGATGACCTTGCGAAATACGGTAAGCCCTTCCCGATCGCACCTTATAACACCGCGATCCTGGAAGCTTATGAGCGCCAGGTCGGTAACTAAGCCCGACAATCCTGCTTTCTATCGGGCGCTTTGACGAACCTGGTTCCATGCAAAGCGCTCTGATGTCGATGCCGGATATGCAATCAAGGCACCACGAGCGTGTCCGGCACTCCACACTGTCATGAGGTTTCGAATGTCGCATCGACTGACGGGGATTCTTCTTGTCGCACCCGCACTGGCGATCGTCCTGTTGCTGTTCATCGTACCACTTTTTGGTGCTATCACCGGGGCTTTCTATGTTTCCGGTGGATGGGGAACCGGCAATTTCACCAAAGCATTCGAACTGTATTCCAGTGACATCATCTTTACTTTTGTTATCGTCACGCTGTCGTCGTTGCTGATTGCTTTATTCGCTATCGCTATCGGTGGCTATCTGACACTTGGCTCCAACCCGCGCGCTGTCACTGTTCTGCGCTGGCTTTATCGGTGGCCGCTTTTCATCCCCTTCATCGTCGTTGGTCAGATACTTCGCACCTTCCTTGCCAAGAACGGATTGATGAACAGCCTGCTTATCGAAACAGGGCTTCTAACGCCCCTACAGGCCATGAGCTTTCTCGACTGGCGTGGGATCGTCATCGCATTCGTCTGGAAACAGACGCCATTTGTCACGTTATTGCTGGCGGGTGCCATGGCATCCATTGATCGCAGCACAATCGAATCCGCTCACAATCTTGGCGCTGGACGGCTACGCATTCTCATCGAGATCGTCCTCCCTCAAGTCCGCCAGACATTGCTCGTTGGCTTGATACTGAGCTTTGTCACGATGATGTCCGTTTTGTCCGTGCCTTTGATGATCAACGCCCAGTCGCCAACGATGATCACAGCGAATATGGCATTTCGTATCAATGCTTATGGGGATTACGGCGTCGCAAATGCACTGGGTACGATCTCCCTTCTCATGACCAGCCTCGTCGCCTGGGTTTACCTCCGCCAGACCATGAAGGAACATGGCCAATGAGCAACATCATCGACTGGCGCTGGATACCACGTGGCATATTGCTCGGCCTGCTCGCCTTCGCGATTTTCGGACCGCTCGCCAATCTGCTTCTATGGGCGGTCGCTGAACGTTGGTATTTCCCGCACACATTGCCGCTTCAATATGGATTCTCATTCTGGGCGAATGTGTTTTCGCCTCGCGGCAACGCGCTCTCGTCACTTGGCACGAGCGTGCTTATTGCAGGCCTTACAGTGATGGTTTCACTCGGCCTCGCCATTCCCGCCGGTTATGCTCTCGCACGATTGAAACTGCCGTTTCGCGGACTGATCCTGCTGACGCTGCTGATCCCGCAGGCTTTTCCAAACCTGCCCGTTTACGTGAACATCGCGCAGATGTTCTACTCGTTTGGGCTGAATGGCACGATCACAGGCGTCGTTCTGGTTCACGTGACCCATGGGCTGGTCTATGCCGTATGGATCGCAACGGCGGCGTTTTCGGCAATTGATCGTGAGCTTGAAGAAGCGGCGCGCTCAATGGGCGCTTCTGCCCTCAAGACATTTTTCGACATCACTCTGCCAATAGCCGCACCCGGTTTGCTTGCAAGCGCGATCTTCGTCTTTCTTGAATCGCTTGATGAGTTCACCGGTACTTATTTCGTGGGAGCTCCTGATATTTCCACCCTGCCCTTGCTACTCTATACAGCGAGTTCAGGCGGCAATTATCAAATCGCGTCGATCAGCGCATTAATATTGCTGGTGCCATCAATTGCCTTCATGTTCGTGGTCGAGCGCTTCCTCAGGGCCGATGTCCTTTCAAAAGTAGGGCGATAAAATGCCAGATAAAGAAACGCAGCGAGAACAGGACAGCGCGGATAACCAGCCACGGTTCATCAGCGCGCATGAAGTCGCGCTTGAGGCTGGCGTATCTCGCTCTGCGGTGTCCCGAACCTTTACTCCGGGTGCCAGTGTTTCGCCTGCAACACGCGAAAAAGTGCTGAAAGCCGCTGAGAAGCTTGGCTATCAGGTCAACGACCTTGCGCGCGGCCTCCTTGCTAACCGCAGCCGTATCGTCGGAATGATTGCGGCAGACCCGGACAGTCCTTTTCGTTCACGCCAGATTGCAGCACTTTCCCGTCGGCTTGCAGCACGCGGCAGTGTGCCGGTGTTGATTCCGACCGGCCAGCATGGAGAAAATCTCTCTGCCGCCCACGAAACGCTGCTGCGTTATCGCGCCGAAGCGACGGTGGTTCTTTCCGGCATGCCTTCCTCTTCATTTGTCGAGCTGGCGCAAAGAAACGGCCAGACCCTGATCCTCGTCGGGCGAACCGAAGAGGGAGCCGATCATATTCATATCAACAATCGACTTGCCGCCGAAACGGCTGTTGAAATCTTCGCGGCACGAGGCATGAAAAATCTCGGCCTCATAACGTCGAATGTCGGCAGCCTCAATCTGGTTGAACGTGAGGAAGCTTTCATCGCCAAAGGCAAGAGCCTTGGATTGAGCGTCAGTGTTCAGCGCGGCAACCTGACCGACTACGACGGCGGCTACGGCGCAGCATCTCTGCTACTTGGCGAACGAGAGCGTGTCGAAGGTGTGTTTTGCGTCAACGATCTTATGGCATTCGGCCTGATGGACTGCGCACGTGACGTTTTCAATCTTTCCGTTCCCGACGATATTTCAGTCGTCGGTTTCGACAATGTCACCGAAGCACGCTGGGGCGCCTATCGGCTAACAACGTTCGACCAGAATGCCGAACGCCTTTCCGCTGAAATCATACGCCTGCTCGATGAGAGGCAGGCTGCGCCAAATGCGCCGCCTCAGACAGTTGTACTCGAACTACCGCTCATTTTGCGCAACAGCGTCAGAGCACTTAAAAGCGAACGCGGCGTTCGAGGGATGCCAAATCAATGACTTTCCACTCCATCTGGTTACGTCCTGCGCGCGATGACCTCAAATTTCTTGAATCCATTGTCGCGGAACTGGCAGGTCGCTTTGCTTCGCCCGTATTTGAACCACACGCGACACTCGTACCCGATATGAAACGCTCGGCAGACGAATTGCTGCCGCTGGTGCTCAGCCTTGTGGTCGGCCGCAAACCTCTGGATGTTCTTATTGAAGACGTGACCGGAACAGAGGCTTATTTCCGCTCTTTCTACGCCAAACTGCAGAAAACGCCTGCACTGATGGCACTGAAGCAGGATTCACTGGACATATCGGGAGAGAAAGACATCTCGACTTTTCTCCCCCATGTTTCGCTTGCCTATGGCGTTGCCGATAAGGCTTCGCGTGCAACGGAGATAGCTCACCTGACAAGATCACTTGCTGGTCGCAATCTACGCTTCGACCGAATGGTGATCGTCAGCTCCTCAAGCGAGACGCCAATCGATCAATGGATCGTCAAACACGAAGTTTATCTTGCCGGATAGAAAAAGCCCACCAGTTGGCGGGCTTCTATCATGCATTTTTAATTGGCTTAAAGCGGACGTGGATACCGTCGATAGACCTTCTCAATGTCGCTCAGAACATCATCGGACAGCCTAACCTGGTGCGCCGCAATATCAGTCTTCAACTGATCGACGGTCGTAGCGCCGATGATGGCCGAGGTCATGAACGGACGTGTCAGTGCAAAGGCAATCGCCATCTGGGCAATGTCGAGACCGTGTTTCTTCGCAACATCGATATAGGCGCGAATTGCAGGCTCTGAGTGAACATTGTTCCGCCAGATGCCACCTTCGGAAATGGCTGCGCGTGAACCGGCGGGCAGCTTGCCGCCCAGATATTTCCCGGTCAGCACACCAGCTGCAAGCGTCGAATAGGCAAGCAGTCCAACATCTTCGCAGAGCGCCAATTCTGCCATGTCAAAATCGAACTGGCGCTGCAGAAGACTATACTCGTTCTGGATTGAGGCGATGCGCGGCAAACCGTGCTGCTCCGCCAAACGAAGCCACTGCATAGTTCCCCAGGCTGTCTCGTTGGAAAGACCGATATGCTTGATCTTTCCGTCGCGAACCATGTCTCCGAGTCCGAGCAGAACGTCATGCATCTGTTGGGTTTCTGCCGCCCCATCCGTGTTGGACGGATCGAAGCTCCAGCTCTGGCCGAAATGGTAGTGCGCACGCATCGGCCAATGGACCTGATAGAGGTCAATATAGTCCGTCTGAAGCCGTTTCAGGCTACTCTCTACCGCCTCACGAACGCTGGTTCGGCTCGGCCTGGCGCCGTCTCGAATCCACTTCTGTCTGCCGCCACCGGCGATCTTGCTCGCCAGTACGATCTTGTCACGTTTTCCAGATTTCTTGAGCCAACTGCCGATGTAGGTCTCTGTCTTGCCATAGCTTTCCGCGCTCATCGGAATGGCATATCCCTCAGCTGTATCAATGAAGTTGATACCGGCATTGAGAGCAATGTCGAGCTGCTCATGAGCGTCAGACTCGGTATTCTGTACGCCCCAGGTCATGGTGCCGAGGCAAATTTCAGTGACAGTAAGGCCGGTACGGCCCAAAGGCTTCATTTTCACGAGAATTTTCCGGATCGATTATTCGCAACTACGCGATATGAGAATGGAGCCAATTGATAGCCCTGCTCCACCATGACTGACAAGCCTGTCGCGAAAGTTTTAGAATAAACTATAGAAACCGTTCTGCCGAATAGGGTTTCGGATCAACGAATGGCTCTTCTCCGACGAGCATTTCAGCGAGCAAACGTCCTGTCGCAGGCCCAAGCGTCAACCCGTGATGAGCGTGGCCGAAATTGAACCAAAGGCCCTTATGTTTTGGCGCGGCCCCAATCACCGGGCGCATATCCGGCAGGCAGGGACGCAATCCAAGCCATGGCGTCGTTTCGATTGCGTCTCCCAATTGGGGCACAAGCTTGCGCGCAATTTTCTCGTCCTTCTTGAGCTGTATACGGTTGGCAGGCGCGTCAGGCGAAGCGAACTCTATGCCTGTGGACAGCCGCACACCCTGCACCATTGGGGCAAGGACATAACCTGCTTCTTCATCCACCACCGTATGACCGAGCCGCGAACCGTCCGTCATGGTGAAGTGAAGATGATGACCGCGCTTGATGCCAAGCGGTATTGGATAACCGAATTTCCTGAAAATGAGGCCGGATTGCGGACCGAGTGCTACGACAACGTCCCGCGCATGGACAATGCCCTCCTCCGTCGTCACCTGCCAGCCATTCTCATTCTGTGTAAGGGTCGCGGCATCTCCGTAAACGAAGGCGCCACCATGCCTGCGAAACAGATCTGCATAGGCTTTAACCAGCCCACCGGGGTTCACAACGGTCTTGGGGTCGAGCCAATGAATGCCGCCAGCCACATCGCCAAGCGACGTTTCGCGCTGGCGCAATGCTGACGCATCCAGAATGTCATAAGACAGTTTGAAACGCTGCAGATCGGGCAAACGGCGCACTGCTGCGTCGAATGCCGAAGATGTCCGGAACACTTCAATCCATCCTTGGGACCGGATCAGCCGTTCACTGCCTGACTGGGTCACCAAAGTATCATGTTCGCGAACACTCGCTTCAATCAACGGCAGCATGGCATTCGTGGCAATCTTCAACCGCTCTGGCGACGATTCCCGCCAATATCGAAACAGCCAGCGAGCCATCTTCGGTATGTAAAACGGGTTGTAGCGAACGTCTGAGCGGCGGTTCATGCCGTAGCGGACAAGCGTCCAGAAGCCTTGCGGGAAGGAATAGGGAATGACGCTCGACCGCTCGATCAGACCGGCATTGCCGAAACTGGTGCCGTTGCCGGGGTCACTTTTGTCGATCAGGCAGACTGAGCGGCCTCGTGCTTGCAGATGTAGTGCCGTGGACACGCCAACAATACCCGCGCCCAGAACGATGACATCTTGTTGCTGAATCGGCATTTCTGGCATCCACAAATCAAACAAATAAACGCGCCGATTGCAGCCGGCGCGTTGTTGCTTACAGCAAAGAGCTGTGTCTTTTACAAGCAATCAGTAGATGTCGAAGTCGAAATATTTCTTCACGATCATGGCATAGGTTCCATCGTCGCGAATTTTCTTGATTGCCGCATTGAACTGCTCGCGCAGATCGTCATCACCCTGACGAAGCGCAATTCCGGTATCAGTCTGCGTGCCGGGAATATCGCCGATAAGCTTGCAACAATCCGCACCGTCACCTTTGATCCAGTCAGAGATCGGAAATTTGTCGGAAACAACCGCATCAAGGCGCCCGTTTTTCAAGTCTGCGTTGGCTTCATCGGCAGTCGGGTAAAGCTTCACGTCGGCGCCAGCCTTGCCGTAGACATCTTCCGCATAGTTACCCTGCGTCGTCGATCCCTGGGCACCAACCGACTTTCCCTTGAATGCTTCGGCATCCAGCGATGTGATCGGGCTATCCTTCGGCACGGCAACGGACAGTGGCGTGGAATAATACTTATCCGTGAACGCTACTTCTTTCTTGCGCTCTTCCGTGATGCTCATCGACGCAATGACCGCATCGAACTTGTTCGACTTCAGGCCGGGAATCATCCCGTCCCAGTCGTTAGCAACAATTGTGCACTTGGCGTCCATAGCCTTGCAAAGAGCATTGGCTATTTCGACGTCAAGCCCTTGAAGCGAACCGTCCGCCGCTACGAAATTGAAAGGTGGATACGCACCTTCAGTAGCGATGCGAATTTCCTTCCATTCTTTGGCCTGCGCCGGCAAGGCAGCGATTACAGATGCAACACCCGCAAATAGGATGGCTTTCAACATAACTATTCCCCTTACTGCTTTGTTATCGTTGTAATTGGCAGGGCATCCCCCGCGAATGGCAGCGCCTCATTATTATGCGCTTGTCATGACTGAAGCACCGGACGCCTTCCACTGCAAGCAGGTTCTGCAGGTGTCCGGAGCGTAATTTGTCACATCAATAGATGTCGAAATCGAAATACTTCTTGCGGATCGTTTCGTAGGTGCCGTCGTCACGGATTTTTTTGATCGCGGCGTTGAACTGTTCACGCAGGTCGTCGTCACCCTTGCGCAGGGCAACAGCAATCTTCGTTTCAGAACCCGGTATGTCGCCGAGGAACTTGCAGCAATTTGCGCCCTGCTTCTTTAGCCAATCCGCAGCGAGGAATTTGTCAGCAGCGATTGCGTCCAGACGACCGCTTTCGAGATCGGCATTGGCTTCATCAGCCGTCGGGTAAAGCTTCACATCCGCGCCTGCCTTGCCGTAGACGTCATCGGCATAGTTGCCCTGCGTCGTACCAGCCTGTGCACCAACCGTCTTTCCATCGAATGCCGACGAATCGAGCGAGGTCATATCCGTATCCTTTGGCACGACAACCGCAAGCGGGGTCGTGTAATAGCGCTCGGTGAAAGCAACCTGCTTTTCGCGCTCTTCGGTAATGGCCATCGAAGCAATCACTGCGTCGAACTTGTTGGCCTGCAGTCCCGGAATCATGCCGTCCCAATCATTGGCAACAATCGTGCACTTGGCTTCCATTGCTTCGCAAAGCGCATTCGCGATATCAAGATCAAAACCTTCAAGCTTGCCGTCTGGAGACATGTAGTTGAATGGAGGATATGCGCCTTCGCTGGCGATGCGGATTTCTTTCCATTCCTTTGCCTGAACCGGCAAAACGAGAAAGACAGAGGCCAGACCGGCCAGCAATACTGATTTCAACATGATTTTCCTACTTCTTCAGAACGCAGCCCGAAAATATAAACCAGTTTTCGGGCAAACTGCGCGGATAGAGACACATCAGGCGGATGAACGTTCATCTGTCTGTTTGGATCGGGGAATGCGCTTAAATCCGATCCCGTTCAATTGCAACCTTGGTAGAACTGACTTGCCGAATACCAAAATGCAAAAAGGGCCTGCTGCGCGCAAACGCAACAGACCCCGCATTCATGCGGCAGGAGTTATCAAGCGACCATGCGGGCGCAATGGTCTTCCTGTGCATAGGCCTTGCCAAAGCGGTTCGCGAGGAACGCCGCAAGAGTGATGTCTTCCTGACGGATAAAGCCCTGCTGTGGAAGATCGCCCTTCGCCAGCATGTCGAGCACGGCGCAGATTGCCGAAGCTGTGGTGATCTGGATGCCCGAACGAATGATCTTGCCAACCGGAGCGGCGTAAACCTTGTTCGCGTAGGTTTCCTGAACCAGGCGACCATTCTTGGTGCCCGAAACGGTCACGAAAATCACCACGACGTCCTGAAGGGTCGTCGGCAGGGCATTTTCGAAGATGTCCTTGAGCACTTCACGGCGATGACGCAGGCCGAGATCGTTGAGGAGCGCCTTCATCAGCGCAACGTGACCCGGGTAGCGGATGGTGCGGTAGTTGAGCGTGCGAACTTTGCCTTCCAGCGTTTCGCAGAGCGTGCCGAGACCACCGGAAGTATTGAAAGCTTCGTAGGTAACGCCGTCAAGCGAGAACTCTTCGCGTTCTTCGAGAGCAGGAACTTCTGTCAGCTCGCCATTCACAATGGCTTCACATGGCTCGATATATTCGTTGATGACGCCGTCGGTGCTCCAGGTCAGGTTGTAGTTCAGAGCATTCGAAGGGTACTGCGGCAGAGCGCCAACGCGCATACGAACGCTGTCGAGCTTGTCGAAACGCTTCGCCAGATCATAGGCAACGATGGAGATGAAGCCAGGAGCCAGGCCGCATTGCGGAATGAAAGCGGTCTTGGCTTCCTTCGCCAGTTCCTTGACGCGGCGTGTGCTGGCAACATCTTCGGTCAGGTCGAGATAGTGAACGCCTGCCTTGGCTGCAGCTTCCGCGATGCGGGTCGTCAGATGGAACGGAGCGGCGCTGAGTACGGCGAACTTGCCGGTCAGAGCAGCTTCAAGAGCCTTGGCATCTTCGATATCAAGCGCCTGCGTCTTGACTTCCGCACCCGATTCCAGTGCATCGAGCTGCGCCTGAGAGCGGTCGACAACGGTAACGGCATACTCGCCCGTGGAAGCGAGAAGATCGGCAATGGTGGCGCCGATTTTGCCCGCACCGACAACAACGATCTCTTTCATGTAACTTTCCCCTTGGAATGCAATTCGGATATGCAAGAATCGCATAGTTCCATGCAAAAAGAAGCATACAAACTGACGATATGACGTTGTTTGTTTGTGCATATTGACGTATTTAATATGCATTATGACGACAGAAGCCGATCTTACCCTCATCGCCCTCCTCCGTGAAAACGCCCGCGCCTCGACAGCCGACCTGGCACGGCGTCTCGGCGTATCCCGAACTACCGTCCAAAGCCGCATCGAAAAGCTTGAAAAACGTGGGGTTATCGAGGGCTACACAGTACGAATCGCACCTGAATTCGAGCGCGATCTGGTCCGCGCCCATGTGCTCGTGACCGCGCTACCCAAGCTCGCGCCCAAAGTCGAAACAGCTCTGCGCGGCATGATGGCCGTCCGTTCGCTCCATTCTGTCAGCGGACATTTCGATATGATCGTCGTTGTGGAAGCCCCATCCATACAGGAACTTGACGCCGTTCTGGATCGGATAGGCGCGCTGGAAGGCGTCGAACGCACGATGTCATCGATCATCCTTTCAACACGGATCGATCGCTAAGGCGCAAGGATTAGCAGTGCGGCAAATGAGGCCTCTCGCACCATCAGGAGGTGATTGCCCCACTCACACGCTTTCGGCGGAAGAGCATCGCCGTAAGACCTAAAAGCACCGTGCCCGCAATGAATAGAAAAGCAGCAGCAGCGATAGCCGGGCTGATATTTTCTCGAATTGTCGAAAACATCTGGCGGGCCAGAGTGCGCTGATTTGGACCGGCCACGAACAGGGTCAGCACAACTTCATCCAACGACGTAGCGAACGCCAGCACCGCGCCTGACGCGATGCCCGGCATGGCGAGCGGAAGCGTGACCTTACGAAACACCGTTAGAGGCGATGCACCAAGACTTTCGGCTGCCAGTTCGACACGTCGGTCGATACCTGCCAAAGCGCCCGTAACACTTACCAAAACAAAGGGTATAGAAATCACGGTATGAGCAACAATCACACCAAGATAGGAATTTGCTATTCCGAGCCGGACGAACAGTAACTGCATACCGACGCCCATAACCACGGCAGGAACGACCATGGGCAAGAGGAACAGAGTTTTAATAGGGCCCGAGAAAAACAAAATCCTGCTGCGCAAACCAAGTGCGGCCATGGTTCCCAGCACAGTTGCCAAGATCGTCGTTCCTGAGCCTATAATCAGGCTGTTGACGATTGCGCGCTGCCAGACATCCGCCGTTGCCAGTTCCTCAAACCAGCGCATTGACCAACCAGGCACTGGATAGGTCAGGAATACGCTGGATGTGAAAGCAAGTGGAAGAATTGCAAACAGAGGTGCAATCAAAAAGACCACGGCCGCCACGCCGAACAGGATTTTAGCGAAGCGCTCCATACTTACGCTCTCCCCCGTTCATCAGCGGTGAGCCGTCCGTAAACGGCATAGAGTACGAGGCAGGCGACGAGCAGCACGAGCCCCAAAGCACCAGCCATACCCCAGTTGGCCGAACCGGTTGCGTAATAGGCAATAATCGAGCTTATCATCTGGTCGCTCGGCCCACCAATCAATGCCGGCGTGATGTAGTAGCCGATTGCGCTCATGAAAACGAGCAGCATGCCGGACAGAATGCCGCGCATACTCAGTGGCAGAAGCACTCGCAGGAAAGCTCTCCACGGCGGCGCACCCAGCGATGCAGCGGCAGGCATCAAATTAGACGGAATCGATACGAGCACGCTGTAGATCGGAAGCACCATGAACGGTAAAAGCACATGGGTCATGGCGATCACCACCCCTGCCCTGTTAAAAATCAAGGGAAAAGGCGCATCGGTGATGCCCAGCCAGATCAGCGTATCATTGATGAGCCCCTTGTCCTGCAGGAGGATGAACCAGGCAGCAGTTCGCACCAGCAACGACGTCCAGAGGGGCAGCAGAACGGCGGCAAAAAGCAAGTTTCTGACCCAGCCCTTAGACGATGCAAGCAACACAGCATAAGGGTAACCAATCGCTGCACAAGCCAATGTCACCAGCGCGGCGATCCAGAATGTGCGCAGCATGATCGCCCGGTTGGCCGATGTGCCCTGCGCTATTGAAACAATTTCACCAGACGTATCGCGTTCCATGTCCACGGCCGCGAGCAGGTTGCGATCAGTTGTCGGAGAAAACGCGCTCGCAATCGCCTGCCAGAATTCCGGTCGGCTCCATCGCTTATCTATTGTTTCAAGGTCCGGGGCTGGATCGTCTTTCTCGATTGCCGAAAGTGTCTTGCTCATCAGGGTCCGAAAACCCGATTGAGCGCTGTTCAAACGGCGAACCATATCGCCTATGGCCTGCTGGTCGGTCGAAGCCTTCAGATCCGTCACCAAAGCCTGTTTCATTTCTGGTGATGGAGGCGATTGTCCGTCCCACAGACTTACAGCGTCAGCCGTCTGGGGAAGAACACGCAAAACCGCCGTATCGGACACGGCCTGCTTCATCATCACTCCGAGCGGCCACAGAAAAAACAAGGCGATGAAAACAAGCAGAGGCGCGATCAGAAACATCGCTCGGACAGTTTTGCCGGACAGAACCGTCATGCCGTGATAGTCCAGCAGTCAGCGGCATTGAAACCCGCCACGACATCCGTTCCGGGCGCCCATTCGCGCGCTTTTCTGTCGAGCCGCACGATAAAATAATGAGCGCTACCATCAAGCTGGATACGTAGATGATCCCCTTGATAGACACTGTCGATGACACGTGTTTTAAGAAGATTGTCCGAACCGCCCTCGCGGCCCAGTTCAATGCGCTCAGGCCGAATGGACAGGAGAACTTTCTGTCCCGTCGCCACCGTTCCCTTTGATGATGCGGTTAGGATACCCCCATCCTTCAAGCGAATAACGGCACTGGTGCCTTCCACCCGTTCGATTGTTCCTTCAGCGAGATTGGTTTCGCCTATGAATTCGGCGACGAACCGGGTCTGTGGCTCGTCATAGATTGCACGCGGCGTGCCTATCTGTTCGATTTTTCCTTTGTTGAAGACGGCGATCCGATCCGACATGGTCAGCGCTTCGCTTTGGTCATGGGTCACGAAAACAATCGTCAGTCCTAACCGGCCATGCAACGCGCGGATATCAAGTTGCATCTGCTCACGCAGTTGCTTGTCGAGTGCTCCGAGCGGTTCGTCCATTAAAACCACCCCCGGTTCGAAAACCAGTGCACGGGCAAGCGCCACGCGCTGTTGCTGGCCACCGGAGAGCTGTGATGGCTTACGTTCGCGCATTGTGGAGAGTTGCACCATATCAAGCACCTTATCCACCAGCTTGCCGGTCTCGGCTTTTCCGATACCTCGCATCTGAAGCGGAAAGGCGACATTCTCGCCAACTGTCATATGCGGAAACAGAGCATAGTTCTGAAAGACCACGCCCATATTGCGCTTGTACGAAGGAACCGTATTGATTGCCCTGCCATCCACATGGATTGCTCCACTGCTTGGACTTTCAAACCCGGCAAGCATCATCAAAAGCGTCGTCTTGCCTGAACCGGAAGGGCCAAGAAGACTCACGAATTCACCTCGATCGATATCGAGGTTCAGACCATCTATGACTTTGAAATCACCGTAGGATTTGCTGATATTCTCGAAGCGGATGCGGCAGTCCGTCAATGAATCACTCCATCTTCCGGAAAACAGGGAAACCCCGCCGATATTGCACCGACGGGGCTATGACCGTGAATTATTGCGCCAGCCAGGCGTTGAAGCGCTTCGTCAACTCTTCGGAATTATCGATCCAGAAATCGACGTTGAGCGGAAGGGCGTCTTTCAGATTGGCTTCCGCCGTTGGAAGATCGGACGCGAATTCCGCTGGCACCTTGCTTGCAGCCTCCTTGTTCGGCAAACCGTAAGCGACATATTTCGGCAACTTCACCTGATTGTCAGGCTGGCTGGCAAAAGCAATGAAATCCAGCCCCGCATCCTTGTTCTCGGCATCTTTCAGGATCACCCAGCTATCGACAGCATAAATGCTGCCCGGCCAGACCACCTTGAAGTTCTTGCCTTCGCTCCTGTTTATGCCCGTGATGCGTCCGTTATAGGCCGATGCCATCACCACTTCATCCGAGGCCAGCAATTGCAACGGTTGTGCCCCTGCTTCCCACCAGACAATGTTCGGCTTCAATTCATCGAGTTTCTTGAATGCACGGTCCACACCTTCCGGTGTCGAGAGCACGTCATAAACTTCATCCTTGCTGACCCCATCGGCGAGGAGCGCGAATTCAAGCGTATACTTGGCACCCTTACGCAACGAGCGCTTGCCTGGAAACTTCTTCACATCCCAGAAATCAGCCCAGGACTGTGGGCCATCTTTCAGCTTGTCGGCATTATAGGCAATTGCCGTCGACCACACGATCGCACCCACGCCGCAATCATTGACCGCACTGTCGAGGAACTTATCCTTACCGCCAACCTTGTCCCAGTCAATCTTCTCGTAAAGACCGTCCGCACAACCGAGAGCGAGTTCTTCAGCCTCTACCTGCACGACATCCCAGTTGGGTTTTCCTGCTTTCACCTTCGCCTGAACGACGCCGTAACCACCGTCCCAGGATTCGTCCAGCAAAGGCTTTCCGGTCTTCTCGGAAAAGGGCTTGAAGTAAATTTCACGCTGGGCGTCCTGATAGTTCCCACCCCAGGAAACCACCGTCAGATCGCGGGCCACAGCGGAGCCGGTATAAAGTGCAGTTGCGAGGAGTCCACCCATCAGGGCAAGGCGAGCAATTTTCATCGACATGTTCCCCATTTTGGCTCGACGGGTTGTTCCCGCCGTTGTTGTAATGAGGTCATGCTAACTTGATCGGTAGGCGTGGGCAATATTGTAGTCGCCCAAGAATACAAAAGTTGTATCTGCTTTGTGGGAGAGAACAAATCCGGGCGGTTTTCACCCGGATTTGTCATTTATTCACGCTCAAACGCGTTCCAGCGCAATGGCAATACCCTGTCCCACACCGATGCACATCGTTGCAAGAGCGTATTTGCCACCGTTGAGCGAGAGTTCGAGCGCCGCCGTACCCGTAATACGCGCCCCGGACATGCCGAGCGGATGCCCGAGCGCAATAGCGCCACCGTTCGGATTGACGCGTTTGTCGTCATCGGCAATTCCAAGATCGCGCAACACTGCCAGCCCCTGCGACGCAAATGCTTCATTCAGTTCGATTACATCGAATGCATCAGGTGCAATACCGATACGTGCAGAAAGCTTCTTTGTCGCCGGAGCCGGGCCTATACCCATAATGCGCGGAGGAACACCCGCTGCGGCACCGCCTATAATGCGGGCAATCGGTGTAAGGTTGTATTTCTTGATGGCTGCTTCAGATGCGATGACAAGCGCGGCAGCTCCATCATTGACGCCGGAGGCATTACCCGCCGTCACGGTGCCACCCTCACGGAAGGGCGTACCCAGCTTTGCGAGTGCTTCCAAGCTGGTCGCACGTAGGTGTTCATCCTTGTCGACAACAACCGGATCACCCTTGCGTTGTGGGATCGTGACCGGAACGATTTCCTTCGCAAGGCGTCCATTGCCCTGCGCGGCTGCCGCTTTTTCCTGGCTGCGAAGTGCAAAAGCATCCTGATCCTGCCGTGAGACCGCAAAATCTTCGGCGACGTTTTCACCCGTTTCCGGCATGGAATCGACGCCGTACTGCTTTTTCATCAAGGGATTGATGAACCGCCAGCCGATCGTCGTGTCGAAAATTTCCGCCTTGCGTGAAAATGCGCTGTCGGCCTTGGGCATAACGAAGGGAGCGCGGCTCATGCTTTCCACACCACCAGCGACGAGCAGCTCGGCCTCGCCAGACTTGATAGCTCGCGCAGCCGTTATGACTGCATCCATTCCAGAACCGCAGAGACGGTTGATCGTCGTTCCGGACACCCCCACCGGCAATCCGGCCAGAAGCAATGACATACGCGCAACGTTGCGGTTGTCTTCCCCCGCCTGATTGGCCGAGCCGAAAATCACATCATCGACGACTTCCCAATCGACGGAACCGTTACGCTCCATAAGCGCTTTCAGTGGAATGGCCCCGAGATCATCGGCACGCACAGATGAAAGCACGCCGCCATAACGACCAATGGGAGTGCGGATGTAATCGCAGATATAGGCTTCACTCATGGCATAGTCTCACAATTCGGGAACAACGAGATCGGCAACTGGGCCATCAATATGAAGCTTCGCGCCAGTCATGGCCTGAAGCTCATCAAGCGTCATGGCGGCCAGTTTTTCGCGCAGCACGAAACGCCCCTTGGCGATGTCGATCACCGCATGACTGGTATAGATGCGAGTGATACATGCGACGCCAGTCAGTGGAAAAGTACATTTTTCGACGAGTTTCGGCTCACCCTTTTTCGTCATATGCTCGGTGATAACGACGACTTGTTTCGCACCATGCACGAGGTCCATTGCGCCACCTACCGCAGGCACACCTTTAGCTCCTACCCGCCAATTGGCGAGATCGCCGTTCTGGGCAACCTGATAGGCGCCGAGAATCGCAACATCGAGATGTCCGCCGCGCACCATCGCGAAGCTATCGGCATGATGGAAAAATGCCGCGCCAGGTTTCAGCGTGACGGCCTTCTTGCCAGCATTGATCAGGTCCCAGTCCTCTTCACCTTCGGGCGGCGCTTCACCGAAATCCAGAACACCGTTCTCTGTGTGGAAAATTGCTTCCCGTCCCTCCGGCTGATAGCGGGCCACCATTTCAGGAAAACCGATTCCAAGATTTACATAGGCGCCATCCTGAATATCCTGTGCGGCGCGCCATGCGATCTGGGCATTGGACAGTTTAATGTCCTCATGAGTATCGATCATCATGCGTAGGCCACTCCCGTCCGAATAAGTTCTTCTTCCTGCTGCGGATTTGAGAGCTCGACGACACTATCAACGAAGATGCCCGGCGTGACGACGTTTTCCGGCTCAATACCGCCCAGCGGAACGATCTCCGACACCTGCACTATCGTCCTGGCCGCAGCCATGCACATGAGCGGATTGAAATTGCGTGCCGCCATGCGATAGGTCAGATTGCCATGCGCATCGCCAAGATGTGCTTTGATAAGCGCGAAATCGGCTTTCAGCCACCGCTCCTGCACATAAGGTCTTCCATCAAACTCGGCTATGACCTTGCCCTCGGCAAGCTCGGTGCCATAGGCTGTCGGCGTATAGAAAGCCGGAATACCGGCACCGCCCGCACGGATACGTTCGGCTAACGTTCCCTGCGGCACAAGTTCAAGGTCGATTTCACCGGCGATGTACTTATCGGTGAAAGCGCGCGGATCGGAAGACCGCGGAAACGAGCAGATCATTTTCCTGACCATCCCTGCATCGATCATGGCCGCAATACCGATCCGTCCATTGCCTGCATTGTTGTTGATGACCGTCAGGTTCTTTGGGCCCTTGTCGATCAGGGCATGAATGAGTTCGATTGGCGCGCCTGAGCCACCAAATCCCCCGATCATGACCGTCGCGCCATCACCTATCCCGGCAACGGCCTCGGCCAGACTTCCGATTGTTTTGTCCATTTTGCCTCCACACCGGAGCGTTCGAGCTTCATGCTTGAGCGTTTCCGGTCTCAATCGCGGTGGAGTTAGCCACCGCGTCGGCAAAGGGTCAAACAATTTGTGCGTTATTTGACATTTGTTCATATATCGCACAAAATGATAGTTTAGATTGAGGGGATTTCATGCGCGAAACGGATTTCGTCGGAGGTTTTGCCAAGGGATTGAAAGTCATCGAAGCGTTCGGTGAAGATCAATCACGTCTTTCAATAGCGGAAGTCTCAAAAATTACCGGCCTTGATCGTGCAACCGCGCGACGGTGCCTGCTGACTCTTGCTGAGCTTGGTTATGCCGAATATGATGGGAAGTTCTTCATGCTTCTTCCCAAAATTCTTCGGCTCGGGCATGCTTATCTCTCTTCGACACCACTGCCGACAATCATTCAGCCGCATCTGGACCAGCTCTCCGATACCGTCGGCGAGAGTGCGTCCGCATCAGTTCTGGATGGAACGGAAATCGTTTATATCGCGCGCGCCTCACAAATGCGCGTGATGTCCATCAATCTGATGGCCGGAAGCAGGCTTCCAGCCTACTGTGCTTCGATGGGGCGGGTACTTCTGGCCTGGCTTCATGAACCGGAGGCGCAGGCGCTTCTCGAACGCACCGAACGGAAAGCATTGACACCATTTACAAAAGTGGAAATTGGCCCACTCATGGCAGAACTTTCCACTATTCGTGGCCAAGGTTATGCAATCAACGATCAGGAACTGGAACTTGGACTGCGCTCCATTGCGGTTCCTGTCTTCAATCATCGAGGTTTAGTGGTCGCAGCACTCAACATCGGAGCGCCAGTGGCTCATATCGAAACACATGACCTTGTGGAACACTTCCTGCCTGCGATGCTTCAGATCCAGTCGGAATTGCGCAGCTTGCTGAGATAACCGTGGAGAATGAAAAATCCAATTTATTCTATGATGATGAATCCAGAGCGGCCAAACGCTCACGTTCCCTCAAGCGGAATGTACGCGGTGTTTCGCCTGTCATCTTCAGGAAGAAGCGTGAGAAATATGCGGGGTCTGAAAACCCAAGACTATAACCGATATGTTGCACCGACGACGGCATGGCAATCAAATCGCGCCTGGCCGTCTCAATCAGCCTTTTCGCAACCATGTCCTGTGTCGTTGCTCCTGTCATCTGTTTGACGGTCCGGTTGAGATGTGTTGGTGAAACGCCCAACAATTTCGCATAGAATGAAACAGGCTTGTGTTCTCGATAATAGCGGTCGATCAATTCCTGCAAGCGCTCAATGCGAGCATACCCCAATATCTGGCGGTCTTCCTGCTTCGCTGAGCTTGAAGAATAAGCGTGCCGCATGATGTAAACGAATACAGCTCGAACAAAAGATTCCAGTAAGTTGTTTTTATATAGCTTTCTCGCGTGAAACTCATCTTGAATTTGCCGTAGAAGAGAAGAAAGTAGGGTCAATTCTTCATCGCTTGCACCTGTCATTGAGATGAGTTGCGGCTGCATCAACCATTCCGCTGTCACACCTCCGGCCCCTCCTCCGAAAAATGACATATGAGGGCTCAGAATTGTCACGATATGACCGATTATATCTCGAGAAAATGCAAACCCATGATTGAACCCAGGTGGCACCAGGATAGCGCACGGCGTTTGGAAGGTGCGAACGACGCCATCGAAATTCGCCTGTCCCGTACCACCTTCAATATATAAAAGCTGAAAGAAGCTCTCGTGACGATGGAGCGTAATCTCGAAATTGTGCAAGCTCGATCGAGAGAAAAGCGTTTCACAGTGCAGCCAGAAATCCGGTTTCTGCTCGCTCTCTTCTCCATAAAGCTCGTATGTTGGAACAAAATACTGCGACACTTGCCCTCCGAGAATGTTCGATTTGTACAATAAATTGCGGGAATTATCCATTGCCAGATCGAAGGTTCGCTAAAGAATAAAGGCGAACTTGCATTGGGAGGACTACATGCGCACTCAGGTCGCAATCATCGGATCAGGTCCCTCCGGCCTGCTTCTCGGTCAACTTTTAGCGAAAGCCGGGATAGACAATGTCGTACTGGATCGCGTCAGCGCGGATTACATTCTAGGCCGAGTGCGCGCCGGCGTCCTGGAAGAAGGCACTGTCAATCTGATGGATGAAGCTGGAGCGTCGGCGCGCCTTCACGTCGAAGGACTACCGCATGACGGCTTCTCACTCGCCTTTGACGGACGGGATCACCGCATCGATCTACACAAGCTGACCGGTAAGCGCGTTATGGTCTATGGCCAGACCGAAATGACGCATGATCTTATGAATGAACGGCAAAGGTCGAACACCACCAGCATTTACGAAGCCTCTGACGTAACGCCACACGATTTCGACACAATATCGCCCTACGTCACTTACGAAAAGGGCGGGAAAACACATCGCATCAATTGCGATTTTATCGCCGGATGTGACGGGTATCACGGCATAAGCCGCAAATCAGTACCCGACAAGGCAATCGACCTCTTTGAAAAGGTCTATCCCTTCGGTTGGCTCGGTATACTGGCTGATATTCCGCCAGTCGCTCACGAGTTGATCTATGCCAACCACGAACGCGGCTTTGCGCTTTGCTCCATGCGATCACTCACACGCAGCCGTTATTATATACAATGTTCGCTGGACGAAAAAATCGAAGATTGGAGCGACCAGCGGTTTTACGATGAACTACGCCGACGTCTTCCCGAACATCATGCCGAGGCTATGGTAATCGGGGCGTCTTTTGAAAAGTCGATTGCCCCACTACGCTCCTTCGTGGCCGAACCGATGCGTTTCGGGCGACTGTTCCTTGTCGGTGATGCCGCACATATTGTTCCCCCGACCGGTGCAAAAGGGCTCAACCTCGCTGCCAGCGACGTTCACTATCTTTATGAAGGACTGAGAGAGTTTTATCTGGACCAATCGGACGCCGGTATCGGCGTCTATTCCGCCAATGCGCTTGCTCGCATCTGGAGGGCTGAGCGTTTTTCATGGTCCATGACCAAAATGCTGCACCGCTTCCCGGATATGGTTCCGTTTGACCAGAAAGTACAGGAAGCCGAGCTCGACTATTTCTGCACTTCCGAATCTGCATTGACTTCACTTGCTGAAAACTATGTGGGACTACCACTCCGATAAGAAAACAATAATTAAGACTTATCTAATGTAAGTAAATATCATATAATATTATTAATACAGGCCCTATAAAACTAATGTTTTATTTTAGAATTGATGTAGACTTCCATTTATCATTGGACCCCCGGGCGTGAAGTTCCGGCCAGAACTTCTCGCTTCTAGCGCGGTCAGCTACCACATTCTGGTAGCTGACCGTGTTGGTTTTCAGGACTTCAAACCCGCAGCCTCCCGCAATGTCTGGATCAAAATCTGCATGGCAGCAGTTTGAACCATATCCGTGCGCATCGTAAGCCCTACCGGTCCCGTCGTCTCGCTTGTATCAATGGGAAGCGCGACAAGTTTTCCTTCTGAAACGTCACGCGCTGCAACGCCTTCCGAAATGATCCACACCGCATCGCTATCGCGGACAAAGGCACGTCCGAAAGCATCGGACACAGTTTCAATCTGCACGGGCAAGCCACCAATCCCATTTGTGATCAGCAGCCGATCCACAAAAGGACGAATGATTGAATTGCGTGTCGGCATCAAAACCGGATAGTCAGCCATGCTTTCAAAGACTGCACGTCCATCGGTTAAAGGATGACCAGCCCGCACAAGAAACCTAACCTGCTCCGAATAAAGATGTTCGAACGAAAACCCCGTCATTTTTTCAGGTGCAGCAAGTCGCCCGACGACCAGATCGAGATCGCCCACCCGCAGCTGTTCCAAAAGAACTGCGTTTTCACCCGTTACGATTTTAACCCGACTGGATGTTCTCTCAGCAAGAAACAAACTCATTGCTTTCGGCATGATGCGGGTCGAAACCGTCGGCAATGCGCCGATACGGATGGGTGGTCCTGATCCGTCCAGCTCTTGCGACACGGAATCCAACCCTTGTCGTAAGGCTGTTAGCGCCGTCCCGGCATAACGCAGGAATACTTCACCAAACCGCGTTATCCTTATGCCACGACCGTCGCGCTCTACTACTGGAACGCCTAAAATCTCCTCGAGCTCGCGCATTGTCTTGGTCACTGCAGGCTGGCTGATGCTTAGAATTTCGGAGGCCTTGACCACGCTTTTCTGTCGCGCGACCTCAACAAACGTATGCAGATGACGAAACTTGATCCTGTTTCCAATCACTTATCTATAACCCTGCAGTTATGATTTTTGGTAATAATATCATTTTACTTAACCAGTTTAAAGCACGACAGTGCTGGATGAGAGGAGAAAGCCGTGCAGTTCGCGTCCATAAACGACATCGTTGTTCATTATGATTTTCAACGAGTGACAGGCGAAAAGCCCGTTCTGGTTTTCATCAATTCGCTTGGAACCGATTTCCGCATATGGAATGAAGTTCGCATGCGTCTGAACAATGACGCATCGACACTCGTTTATGACAAGCGCGGTCACGGCCTTTCGGATATCGGAAACACTCCCTACACAATCGAACTGCTCGCTTCCGACCTCATTGACCTGCTCGACAGGCTATCAATAAAGCGGGCAATCATTTGCGGCCTTTCTGTCGGCGGGCTGATTGCACAGGGTGTTTATGCAGCGCGACCTGATCTTGTAACTGGGCTCATCCTGTCAAATACCGCGCATAAAATCGGCACCGCGGAGATGTGGAATGCGCGTATAGCCGCTATTCAGCAGGACGGTCTGGTAAGCATCCTCGACGCAACAATGCCACGCTGGTTCACGCCGGTCTATCGGCGCCCCGATAATCCTGCCTATCGGGCCTATTGTAATATGTTCGTTCGGCAACCGCTCGACGGCTATGCGGCCACTTGTGCTGCGCTGCGTGAAGCGGATTTAACCGAAGTAGCCAAGAATGTTTCAGTGCCTACACTTTGTCTGGTCGGCGATCAGGACGGCTCCACGCCGCCTACCCTGGTGCGCGAACTGGCAAACCTTATTCCTGAAGCAGACTTCGCAGAGATCGCTGCCAGCGGCCATATTCCCTGCATTGAACAGCCCGATGCCTATGTCTCGCTGTTGCGTAACTTTATTTCAAACAGATTCTAGCATGGAGAATAACCATGGCTGATAATGCCGTGCGGTCGGAACGTTACAAGATTGGCATGAATGTGCGCCGTTCGGTTTTGGGCGATACGCATGTGGATCGCGCTTCGAACAGCGCGACCGACCTTGATGCCCCGTTTCAGGAGCTTATAACGGAAGCTGCATGGGGAACTGTCTGGTCACGGCCCGGCTGGACCAGGCGAGAGCGTTCGATCGTTACTATTGCGCTCCTTGCCGCACTCGGACAAGACGATGAAGTTGCCATGCATATACGCGCCACAAAAAATACCGGCGCCACAAAAGAGGACATCTGCGAAGCATTGATGCATGTCGCAATCTATGCGGGGGTTCCAGCATCAAACCACGCATTCAAGATCGCCAAGCAGACCTATGCGCAGATGGAAGCGGAGGAAGCTGAGAAATGAAGAACAGTCTGCCGGAGACAACTCCATTCTTTGCACGCGATCTGTCCATGCATCCACCGGCTTATACGCCGTGGTACAAGACCTCTGTGCTCCGCTCGCCTACTCGCGCCCTGCTTTCGTTGGAAGGCACCAAAAGCGAAATTACCGGCCCCGTATTCGGGCATAACATGCTGCATGAACTGGATAATGACCTCATTCTCAACTATGCGCGCCCCGGCGAAATGCCGATAGGTCCGCGCATTCTTGTTCATGGCCGTGTTCTGGACGAAAGCAACCGTCCTGTTCCAGGCGCATTGCTCGAGTTCTGGCAAGCCAATGCTGGCGGGCGTTATCGCCATAAGAAAGAAACCTATCTTGCAGCGATTGACCCCAATTTCGGCGGCGTCGGCCGTACGATCACGGATGAGAACGGCTACTACTGGTTCAAGACCATAAAGCCCGGCCCGTACCCCTGGCCGAATGGCGTGAACGATTGGCGTCCGGCTCACATTCATTTTTCTGTGTTCGGCCATGGTTTTGCGCAGCGCCTCATCACCCAGATGTATTTTGAGGGTGACCCGCTGATCTGGATCTGCCCGATCGTCAAAACCATCCCCGATAAATCTGCTGTCGAACGGCTGGTCGCGCCGTTGGATATGAATGCCAACCTGCCGATGGATATGCTCGCTTACAAGTTCGACATCGTGTTGCGTGGACGCCGTTCAACCTTCTTTGAAAATCGCCCGGAGGGCAACTGATATGGTTCAACCTCTCGGCTATCTGAAAGAAAGCGCCTCCCAAACGGCAGGTCCCTATGTCCATATCGGACTGACGCCCAACTTTGTCGGCATTAATGGCGTTTTTGAACATGACCTTGGCTCTGGCCCTCTCTATGATGAAAAGACAACAGGCGAACGCATTATCATCAAAGGTCATGTGTTTGACGGCACGGGCGCGCCACTCCGCGATGCGCTCATTGAAATATGGCAAGCTGATGCGAAGGGCTTCTATAACAGCCCTGCTGAAACTGGCTGCAAGGCCGAGCTCGGCTTTCGCGGCTGGGGGCGTTGCCCGAGCCATATGGACACGGGCGAGTTTACTTTCGAGACGATCAAGCCTGGCCGCGTTTCTTTCAAAGACGGACGCCTCATGGCACCACACGTTACCTTGTGGATCGTGGCTCGCGGTATCAATCTCGGTTTGCAAACGCGGATGTATTTTTCCGATGAAGCCGCCGTCAATGCAGAGGACCCTATTCTTGCACGCATTGAACACCGTAGCCGGGTGCAAACCCTGATCGGTCAGCGCGAGGGTAGCGTCTATCACTTCGATATTCATTTACAGGGCGAGAAAGAAACCGTCTTTTTCGATATTTGACGCATGAGCATCTCGGTCTTCGAGCATCCCTTTCTGGCACAGCTTTTCGGCGACGACGAAGAGATACTAAGCCTTTTCACGGCAGCGGCTGACATTACGCAGATGCTTCGCTTCGAAACAGGTCTGGCCGACGCCCAGGCTGGTTTGGGTCTAATACCCGTCGAAGCCGGACAAGCGATCAGGCAAGCCGTAGAATCGTTTGAACCCAATCTATCCGATCTGGCAAAAGCGACTGCGCGAGACGGTGTTGTCATTCCTTCATTCGTTAAGGAACTACGTCTGGCGGTCGGAACGGATTACGGCGAATACGTTCATTTCGGCGCGACGAGCCAGGATGTCATCGATACGAGCCTGATTTTGCGGTTGAAGCACGCAAGTACAATTCTTCATGGGCGAATTCAGCAACTCACACAGCGTTTCGATTGGCTTGATGCGGCGTTTGGAAAAAATACCCTGACCGGCTATACGCGCATGCAATCTGCTATCCCGATCACCGTATCCGACCGCATCTCAAGCTGGCAAAGCCCGCTCGGCGCTTACGGCTCAAAACTGAATACCATCGTCTTTCCTGTGCAGTTCGGGGGAGCCGTTGGAACGCTTGAAAAATTCGGTGATCAGGCACCCGTTCTGCGTGCTTTGCTGGCTGATAAACTTGGATTGCACGATAGCGCGCAATGGCATAGCCAGCGGGCTTTCATTATCGAGTTCGGCAATCTGCTTTCGCTGATTACGGGTACTCTTGGAAAATTTGGACAAGATATTGCGCTCATGGCTGAGCTGGGTACCGAACTGTCCTTGACAGGCGGCGGCGGTTCATCCGCCATGCCCCACAAGCAAAATCCGGTGTCGGCAGAGATACTGGTCAGCCTTGCCCGTTTCAATGCGGCCCAAATGGGTGGTCTTCATCAGGCAATGGTGCACGAGCAGGAGCGCTCAGGCGCAGCTTGGATGATCGAATGGATGATCCTGCCACAAATCGTTGCATCGACAGGCAGTGCTCTCAAGATTGCGTCAACCCTGATCGATAAAGTGGTTCAGATCGGAAGCGAGCAATCCTCGGATACATAACCATGTGGGTATCATTTATAAGGAATTTTTCATTTTACATGACCAATTAGATAGGCATGCTGAAATCAGGACATTCCCTGTTGCGACAAGACGGTCACGCGCGGGAATGTTGGGCGATAGGGAGGAGAACATGAAGAAAATTGCATTAACCGCGCTTGCGGTCTTTTCACTCACAACATCGGCAGCTTATGCCGATGTTGTGAAGGTCGGCGTCATTGGTCCATTTTCAGGCCCGTTTGCTCTTCAGGGCAAGAACTTCAAGGCCGGCATCGACGCTTACATGACCGAGCACGGCAACAAGATCGGCGATGACACTGTCGAGATCGTTTATCGTGATGTGCCGCAGGCTGATCCAGCGCAATCCAAGGCGCTTGCGCAGGAACTTGTAGTCAAGGAAGGCGTGCAATATCTCGCTGGCTTTTACTTCACCCCTGACGCCATGGCGGTTACGCCCATTCTCAAACAGGCCAATGTGCCAATGGTGGTCATGAATGCCGCCACTTCTTCCATCGTAACGAAGAGCCCCTATGTGGTGCGGACGTCGTTCACTACATGGCAAACGTCAACTCCGATCGCGAAGGTCGCACTCGACAAGGGTGTAAAGAAAGTCATCTCGGTTGTGAGCGATTATGGGCCGGGCGTTGATGCGGAAAACGCTTTCAAGGCGGCGTTCACAAAAGCTGGTGGTGAAGTGGTCGAAGCTATTCGAATGCCGCTCGCTACGAACGATTTCAGCCCGATCATGCAGCGTATCAAGGATTCCGGTGCGCAAGGCGTGTTTGCTTTTCTGCCGTCCGGGCCAACCACGCTTGGTTTCATGAAATCCTATGTCGACAACGGCTTGAAAGGCTCGGGCATTCAGCTTTTTGCTCCTGGTGATCTGACACAGGAATCCGATCTCCCGGCGCTTGGAGAAAATGCTCTCGGAGTTCTTACGACTTTCCACTACGCAGTCTCGCATGACTCGCCAGAGAACAAGAAGTTTGTCGAGGAAGCCCGAAAGGCCATCGGCAATCCTGTGGAATTGTCCTTCCCTTCGGTCGGTGCTTATGACGGTATGCATGTTATCTACAAGATGATCGAAGCTACCGGCGGTGAAAAGGATGCTGAAAAGGCAGTGGAGGCCGTGAAAAGCATGGAGTGGATCAGCCCCCGTGGCCCTGTATCAATCGACCCCGAAAGCCGCCATATGACGCAGAACATCTATCTGCGCGAAGTAGCCAAGGCTGATGACGGCACCTACTATAACAAGGAAATCCAGACCTTCGAGAAGCAGGACGACCCCGGCCTAAAAGCCCAGTAGTTCCGGCATTCAAGAGTGAACGCCTTGATGCCTGAACGGGCGTAAAGCGTACGTGCCCGTGGCTCATAACTGCGTATTTTAACGCGTACCCCGAAAGCCCTTTCGCGCTTTTCGGGATACGCCCAACAGGACCACTCAATGCAGACTGTGCTCAGCATTGCTGTCGATGCCCTCGCCTATGGCATGGTGCTTTTCGTCATCTCCATCGGCCTTTCGGTCACCATGGGCTTGATGCGCGTCGTCAATCTCGCTCACGGCGCATTTGCAATGATCGGCGGCTATTTTGCATCCTATGCTGCCCAGCAGCTTGGTCTCAACTACGGCTTTGCGATCATCATCGCCGTTATAGGCACGATGATAATCGCCGTTCCGGTGGAGAGACTGCTCTATCGGCGCATTTATGGAGCGCCTGAACTGACACAGGTGCTGATGACCATCGGCATCACTTTCTGCATCATCGGTCTCACCAATTATATATTCGGACCGACGCTGAAGACCATTCCTTTGCCTGAAATGTTGCGTGGATCAGTCGATCTCGGCTTTCGGGCAATTGCCAAACATCGCATCTTTGCAATCGGGTGCGGCTTCGCAGCGGCCCTTGGTCTTTGGTACATCATCGAACGCACTGCCTTCGGCGTAAAACTGCGTGCTGCTGTAGACAATGCTAACATGGCGGCAGCCCTCGGCGTGCGAACGGAAATCGTTTACGCTGTCAGCTTTGCGCTTGCCATTGGACTTGCAGCTTTCGGCGGTGTTGTCGGCGCCGAACTTCTACCTGTCGAACCCTATTATGCGCTCCGCTACATGGTGACATTTCTGGTTGTCGTCTCCGTCGGCGGCGCAGGCTCCATACCCGGTGCATTGATTGCGTGCCTCCTGCTTGGGGCAATCGATACAACCGGTCGTTATCTGGCACCGGAATATGGCGAGTTCTTCTTTTACCTGGCGGTAATCGTCATTGTGACTCTGTTCCCGCGCGGTCTTGCAGGAAGGCTGGCCCGGAAATGACCGATCTAACGCAAAATCTCATCCAACGTCGTCAGTCCTATGCAGGTCTCATTGGCATTGTGGCCGTTATTTTTGCCGGTGTCGTCGGCTGGTTTCTGTTCCCCGATAATCTGGCATTGCTGACACGTATCATTGCCATTGCCTTGCTCGTCTTGTCCCTCGATCTGGTGACGGGCTATTGCGGTATTGCAACGCTTGGCCATGCTGCATTGTTTGGCGCTGGCGCCTATGGTGCTGGCATCGCTGCCGCCCATTTCGGTATTACCGACCCGATCCTGATGACACTTATCGGTCTTGTTGCAGGAGCTATCACCGGACTTGTTTCTGGAGCCGTCATTCTGCGCGCCCACGGCCTCGCACAGCTTGTTCTATCGATTGCCGTTGTCCATCTGTTCCACGAAGCTGCAAACAAAGCATCAAGCTGGACCGGCGGCAGTGATGGGCTAAGCGGCATTTCGCCCGATCCGATCTTCGGCATATTCGAGTTCGATCTCTACGGACACACAGTCTATATCTACGCCGTAGTTCTGCTGCTCGTTTCGTTCGTCTTCCTGCGTTATATCGTACGTTCACCCTTTGGCATGCTTTGCCGGGGCGTGAAAGAGGACCCGATCCGCATTCATGCAATGGGCGCTTCGGTGCAGTCCGCACAGCTTCGCATGTATGTCATTTCAGGTGCTGTTGCTGGCATCGGTGGCGCGCTGAATGCCATTTCGACACAGGTTGTCGGGCTCGACAGTCTCAGTTTTACCATGTCGGCGGAAGCTTTGGTGATGTTGGTTCTCGGTGGCACGGGATCGCTGTTCGGAGGACTGATCGGCACGGTTGTCTTCATGTGGTTCGAAGACCTCGTCTCTGCTGCCAACCCCTTCCACTGGCTTACAATGGTTGGTGCTCTGCTGATCGCCGTCGTGCTATTCGCGCCGCGAGGCCTCTATGGAACCGTCGCCTATTACTTTGAAAAGAAGGCGCATCGCAAATGAGCACCGTGTTTGAAGTAACGAAACTGCGCAAGAATTTTGGCGGTCTAGCGGTCACAAATGATGTTTCGCTCAGTATGGCGAAAGGCGACCGCGTCGCCCTGATTGGTCCTAACGGAGCGGGCAAGACCACTTTCGTCAATCTTGTTACAGGCAATCTCGGCGCGACTTCCGGCACCGTGGCGTTGGACGGCGAGAATGTCTCCAGGCTTAACGCCATGCAGCGCGTCAGACGCGGACTGGTGCGTTCATTTCAGGTTACCCGTCTCTTTTTCGACATGACTCCCGAAGAACATGTGGCTCTTGCTGTTTTGCAACGCGAAGGCAAGACGGGCCGTATTCTCGGCAACTATCGCAAGATGCCTGAAGTCATGGATGAGGTTCGCGACATTCTAGATGCGCTCGGTCTTCTGCATGTCGGGCAATTGCGTGTGAGCGAGATCGCATATGGCCAACAGCGGCTTCTGGAAATTGCACTCGCTCTGGCGCTTCGCCCCAAAGTGCTGCTGCTTGATGAACCTGCTGCCGGTGTTCCGCAGAGCGATACTGGCCGCATCGAGGAAGCGCTCGACCGATTACCGGCAGATCTGGCAGTGCTCATGATCGAGCACGATATGGACCTCGTTTTTCGCTTCGCAAGCCGCGTAATCGTGCTGGCTGCCGGAACGGTGATTTTTGACGGGTTGCCGGAAGATGTCGTGCAGGACGCCCGCGTCCGCGAAGCCTATCTCGGGAGTTATGCCCAATGAGTGCTGCCTCACTTGAAGTTCGCAATCTCTTCGCCGGTTACGGGCCTACGCGTATCATCGAGGATGTATCGTTCAAAGCGGAACCGGGCTCGCGGCTTGGCATTCTGGGCCGCAATGGTGTCGGCAAGACCAGCCTCTTTGCTACCATCGCAGGTCAAACCCGCCGTTATGGCGGTGAAATTCTGTTGGGTGGCATGAACATCGCCACGCTTCCATCAGCCGCGCGCGCAATTGCCGGTCTCGGCTATGTGCCGCAGACCCGCGATGTTTTCCCGACCCTCACAGTCGAAGAAAATCTGTTCGTTGGCCTCAAGAGCCGACCGAAGGATGCGCTCGAAGAAGCCTACGCGATGTTTCCCCGTTTAAAGGAGCGACGCCGTAATCTTGGATCGCAGCTTTCCGGCGGCGAACAACAGATGCTTTCCACTGCGCGCAGCATTCTCGGGCGACCGACAGTGCTGCTGCTCGATGAACCGCTGGAAGGTCTTGCTCCTGTCATCTGCGAAGAACTGATGGCTGCTTTCTCGACACTGGCGCAGAAGGGCGACATGACGATCCTGCTTGTCGAACAACGCATCCAGAGCGCACTCGATTTTGCCGATCACGTCATCATACTGGAACGTGGGCGCATCGCGTGGTCTGGCACGTCAGCAGAACTCGCCGAAGATCGGCAGACCGTAGAAGAACTGCTCGGCGTCGGCGGTCTGCATTAATCAATTCCCGACAAATGCAAACTTGTCGACGTCCACGAGGCCACGGTCGGTGATTTTGAGATGCGGGATCACTGGCAGGGCAATGAAGGCCAGTTGCAAGAATGGCTCTTCCAAGACTGAGCCCAATTCTTCTGCTGCATGACGCAGCACGCGAAGCTGGTCGCGAACAGTTTCGTATGGCTCGGCGCTCATCAATCCGGCAATGGGCAAAGGCATTTCGGCCAACACCTTGCCATCTCGCACGACGACGAAACCACCCTCAATTTCGCCCAATCGGTTTGCAGCCGCAGCAATATCTTCGTCTGAGGTGCCTACCACACAGATATTATGGCTGTCATGACTGACAGTCGACGCGATTGCACCGGATTTCAAGCCGAAGCCATGCACGAAGCCGGTCGCGATATTTCCATTTTTGCCGTGTCGTTCGACAACCGCAATCTTGACTACATCCTTTTCGAAATCGGGTTCAACGCCGTTCGGGCCAACCTTGAGATCGAATTCGAGACTTTCCGTTATGATCTTGCCAGGAATTATACCGATTGCACGGGTTTTGCCGCTGTTGGAATGAGAGCGGAAACTAGAAGCGCTGACTTTCGGTGCCTTGACGCTACTGCGCCCGACAGGAGCAACAGTCTTGCGAGCAGCAAACAAATCCTCTGAAACCACCCTGCCCGCAGACAACACGACTTCAGCGTGGCAACCTTCGAGGCTATCCACCACAACGAGGTCGGCACAATGGCCCGGCGCAACCAGACCACGGTCGAAAAGACCGAAAGCACGTGCTGCGGAAATGCTCGCGGCCCGGTAGATGGCAATCGGTTCCACTCCGCCTGCAATAGCCGTACGGATAAGGTAGTCGAGATGGCCCTGATCGGCGATATCGAGCGGATTGCGATCATCGGTACACAGTGCCAAAAATTGTGCGTGGCGCTCCGTAATGATCGGCATGAGCGCGTTCAGGTCCTTGGAAACTGATCCCTCACGCACCAGCACATGCATGCCCTTGCGCATCTTTTCGAGTGCTTCTTCCGCACTTGTCGCCTCGTGTTCGGTGCGAATACCTGCGGAAATATAGCCGTTCAGATCAAACCCACGCAGAAGCGGTGCGTGCCCATCGATATGCCGTCCTTGAAACGCCCTGAGCTTCGCCATGCATTCAGGATCTTTCGCCAGAACACCTGGAAAATTCATGAACTCCGCAAGACCGATCACCTTGGGATGGTCGGCAAAAGGCAGGAGGTCATCAATCAGAAGTTCGGCACCGGACGTTTCCATGTGGGTCGCAGGCACACAGCTCGAAAGCTGCACGCGGATATCCATGATGGTTTCCAAAGCACTATCGAGGAAAAACTTGATGCCTTCAGCCCCCAGCACGTTTGCAATCTCATGCGGATCGCAAATGACAGTGGTGACGCCCTGCGGCAATACACACCGGTCAAACTCATGCGGCGTTACGTGCGAGGATTCTATGTGAAGATGCGTATCGATAAATCCCGGCACGACAATCCGTCCGAAAATGTCGATTTCATGCTTGCCCTGATAATTGCCGAATGTTCCGACAATCCGGTCACCACAGATTGCGATGTCACTTTCAACAAGCTCACCGGTCACGAGATCGAAAAAACGACCGCCCTTCAGCACGATGTCGGCAGGCTCCCGACCCGCGCCCTGATCGATCATCCGTTCCAGCATCACGTCACCTCAAATTCGGAATCAATTGTCGAAAGTTACCACAATGCAAGACGCGGCGGTAAGGTCACCCTTCCGCCGCGTCGATAACTTTAGAAAGTCCAGATTACCGGACGTATTCAATCGTCCTGGCTCGACTGAGAACCAGTTCGACACGATTGTCGTCAAGCCTGTGCATGCAGACGCGCTTGGTCCACGGCCCATCGTGCAGCGTGAATAGAACACGCCCCTGCCCGAGATCTTCCAATGGCATGGCTTGGCGCGTAGGGCCAATACCCATGATGAGGTGGCCATCCTTGATATCGAAACTGGCACCATAGGGCGACGCTTGCCAGTGGCCGTCGAGTTCCCGGCAGATTGGCTTTAATGTGACCGGCTTCAACCGGCGAGACACGTAACCGATCTCGCCTTCCAATTCCGTACCTGTCCAGCGGAGTTCAACTGGTGAAGACGGCGACAAGGATGAGAACCAGCCGTTACCGATATCGTAAAGCGTGTCTTCGGAATCGAGCCAATTGGCTATGCCGTTGCGCATTTCCAGCCAGAACGGCCCACTCTCCGTCACATAAAGCCCGTCAGGGATCGTGCAGTTGGTCTCCGGCAACGACAATCCGTTGAGAGCGACCATGCAATCTCGCGCCATCTTATAAGTGTTGGCGTCTTCACGGTTTGAAACAACAATCATGCCGGTTTTCGCGGCTGGATCGAGCATAAAGTAGCTCTTGTAGCCAGGGTGCGAGCCACCATGTCCAACAAAACGCTTGCCAGCCACTTCATTCCAACGCAGCCCAAGCCCGTAACCGGTGACGCGCCCGTCAGCAAGATAGCGATCAGCCGACAGCTTATCGAGCAAGCCCTTGAACCCACCCTCGCCGTTAACGAGTGCTTGCGCCCATTTGGTCAGCGCCATACCACTGCCAGTCAGGCTGCCCGAAGCTGAAATGTGCAGGCCAGCGGAACTGAGCTGCCATTTTTCGCCAGACTTCCAGTAACCCGGAACCAGACCTGCGACCGGATCATTCCATACATCCGGCGCTTCCATGAAAATATCGAGAAGCGCAGCAATATCCGACTTCACGAAATCATTGAAACGAAACCCTTTTCGCTCCAGTGCGGCTTCCACCAGACGATAACCGGTGTTGGAATAGGAAATTTCCGAACCCGCATCGAAATTGAGACGATTAAGAGAGCCAAGGTAATCCAGAAGCTGACGGGCTTCCGTTTCTGTATAAACCGATAGCCCCAGAAGCGTGAGGCATTCCCGCGTGTCGGGCAGACCACCAGTCATGTCGAGCGCACGACCGACAGTGACATCGGCTAGTGGGCTTTGCAGCTCTGGCAGATGGTCGCCGAGCCGGTCCTCAAGGGCGATAATATCGCTATGCTTGAGAACCATCGCACAAAACGCATGTTTCGTGACTGAAGCGTAGCGAATAACAGTATTCGCCGTGAACGGTACACCCGTAGAAAGGCTCTCAAGCCCGCCCGCATAGGCAAATTTCACACCGTCTGGACCAAAGCCGATGATAACGCCGCCTGGCTCATCCTTGGCCCATGTTCTTGAAAAGACTTTCGCGGCGTGCGAGGCCGCGTTCCAGTCAGCATGCGTTGACATGAAAACTCCGTCAGGCAGGTTCTTCCAGATTGACGCTTAGGGCGCGCAATTCTGTGGTATGCGGATGTGTAGTTCGCCCGGCGCGCAAATCATCAGCGCTAAGCTGTTCCACCATCTCGCCGTGTTGCATCACCCCTACCTGCGGGCAGAGATGCGCTATTACCGCGAGATTGTGGCTCACCAGCACATAAGTGAGATTCTTTTCTGCGCGCAAGTCCGCGAGAAGATTGAGAATTTCAGCTTGTACCGAGACGTCGAGCGCCGAGGTTGGTTCGTCCAGCAACAGAACTTCCGGTTCAGCGATAAGAGCGCGAGCAATTGCGACGCGCTGGCGCTGTCCGCCCGAAAGCTGATGCGGAAAACGGAACCGAGCAGCTTTCGGCAATGCGACTTCGTCAAGAACCTTTTCAATACGCTTGTCGATGTCGCCGATACCATGGACCAGCAGAAGCTCGCTCAGGATTCGGTCGATGGTCTGGCGAGGGTGCAGCGATCCAAAGGGATCCTGAAACACCATCTGCACCTGACGGAAGAAGGCAGATGCACGCTTCGGAGCAACATCTTTGCCGTCAAAAGCGATGCGGCCGTTCCATTGTTCGTTGAGACCGGCCATTGCGCGCAGAATGGTGGATTTGCCGGAGCCGCTTTCGCCAACAATGCCGAAGCTCCCGCCCTTCTCGACATTGAAGGATACACCCTTGACGACTTCACGCTCGTTGAAGCTGATGCGAAGTTGATCAATAATTATCATGAGTTCAGCCAGCTTTCTTCACGATTGAGAACCGGCAATCGATCACGAGGATGCATGAGCGATGGAAGGCAATTAAGAAGCCCCTTTGTATAAGGATGCTCAGCGCACACCAGTTCAGCGGCTTTCAACTCTTCCATGACGCGGCCCATATACATGACCATGACACGGTCGCAGAAATGCGACACGAGTGGAAGATCATGGCTGATGAGGAGAAGCCCCATTCCGCGTTTCGAAACCAGATCATCGATCAGGCGAAGAATTTCCGCCTGAACGGTAGCGTCGAGCGCAGATGTCGGTTCATCGGCAATCAACAGTTCCGGATCGGGCGCAAGCATCATAGCAATCATGACACGCTGCCCCATGCCGCCCGAAACTTCGTGCGGATAAAGCTTTGCCACTTCACGCGGATTGCGGATCATGACCTGATCGAGAAGATCAACCGCAGCATCCATCGCTTGACGCTTGCTACCACCTTTATGGGTACGCCACGCTTCAGCTACCTGCACGCCAATGGTTTTGACCGGATTGAGCGAATATTTAGGGTCCTGAAGGATAAAGCCTGCCCGCTTGCCGCGAATTTGACGCATGCCACGTTCGGTGGCCGACAGAATGTCGATGCCGTCGAATGAGAGCTTGTCGGCCTTCACTTCAGCGATTGGCGGCAGTAGTTTCATGAGGGCGCGCGCGGTCAAAGACTTGCCCGAACCGCTTTCGCCAACGATACCCAGTTTTTCACGACCGAGCTGAAGTGAGATACCGCGTACAGCATCGAAACGGCTGGTGCGCGTTTCAAAGCTAATCTGCAGATTTTTAATATCAACCAGCATCTGTTCTCTCAATTCTGCTTCGGATCGAGCACGTCGCGCAGACCGTCGCCGAGGAAATTGAAGGCGAGCGATACGAGGAAGATCGCGATGCCGGGGATAGTAGCAACCCACCATTGTTCGAAAATGAAGCGCTTGGCAGTGGCGATCATGGCTCCCCATTCGGGCGATGGCGGCTGCGCGCCCATTCCGAGGAAGCCAAGACTTGCCGCAGTGATGATGATCGAGCTCATATCGAGCGTGATGCGCACAATGACGCTCGGTACACAAAGCGGCATGATATGACGCAGGATAATGCGAAAAGGCGATGCACCCGTCAGCTTGGCGGCTGCAACGAAATCGCTCTTGCGCAAGGTCATTGTTTCAGCACGCGCCAGTCGCGCATAGGGCGGCCATGCGGTCAAGGCGATTGCAAGCACGGCACTTTCGACGCCCGGCTTCAGCGCAGCCACGAAGGCAAGCGCAAGGATCAATCGTGGAAACGCTAGAAAGACATCCGTCACGCGCATCAGCGCCGTATCGACAATACCGCCGAAATAACCCGCTATACAACCGATGAAGAGTCCAATTGGCGCAACGAGAATGACGACGGCGATAACCATTCCAAGGGTTACGCGGCCACCGTAAAGTATGCGCGAAAGAATATCACGGCCAAGTTCATCAGTCCCAAACCAATGCGCTGCAGTTGGAACAGAAAGACGATTACCGAGATCCTGAACGCTCGGATCGTACGGCGCCAACAGCGGAGCGGCCAGTGACAGAACGACGAAAGCGACGATGATAAAAAGACCAATCATCGCGAGCGGATTAGCACGCAGGTTTACCCAGATGCGATAGCGCCTGCCCCAATTGGCCTGAGAGCGGGAAGCGGGCGATTCATCCAGCGCCCAGTTATGAAAATTGGCAAAAATCATCGGACACGCGGATCCAGAACTTTATAGAGGATATCGGCGAGCAGATTAAGCCCGACATAGATGATACCGATGAGCAGCGTAGCACCCACAACCGGATTCATATCGGCATTCATCAGCGACACGGTCAGATACTGACCGAGGCCAGGCCAACTGAAGACCGTCTCGGTCACGACAGCACCTTCGAGCAGACCTGCATAGGTCAACGCCAGAACCGTCACGAGTTGCACGGCGACGGTCGGGAAAGCGTGCTTCCAGATGACAGATGTCAATGACAGGCCTTTCGCGCGTGCCGTAATCACAAATTCACCCTTGAGAGCATCAAGCATGAAGGCGCGGGTCATACGCGTGATGTACGCCATACTGAAATAGGCGAGGATCAAAACTGGCTGGATCATATGATAGACCGCATCCCAGAATGCATCCCAGTCACCCTCGATCAGGCTGTCGATCGTGAGCAAGCCGGTAACGTGTGGGATCATGCCCTCATAGATGATGTCCTGCCGTCCAGGTCCCGGTGCGATATCGAGCGTCGCATAGAAGACCAGAAGTGAAATCAGGGCTAGCATAAAAACCGGAACTGAGTGCCCCGCAAGACAGACCACGCGGATCGTTTGATCGACGATGGAACCCTGTCGGACAGCAGCCCAAACACCCAGTGGAATGCCGACAAGTGCCGCAACAAGAAGTGCCGCCGTTGCCAGTTCCAATGTCGCGGGAAAATAGCGAGCGATATCCTGCGTCACCGGATTTCGGGTCAGAATAGAGTTGCCGAAATCACCGTGCAGCACCTGTCCAACATAGTGCACAAACTGGACCACGAGCGGCTGATCAAGGCCCATCTCCGAGCGGACACGCTGAATAACAGCCTCCGGTGCGTTGTCGCCCACGGCAGCGATAACAGGATCGACCGGCATTACGCGACCGATCATGAAAGTAATAATCATAAGCCCGAACAGCGTGATCAACACGCTGCTCAGGATACCGGTCAGGTTCTTGAGGCTTTTCTTCACGCCTTGGCGATCCCTGCATAGGAATGGGAATCGGACAAGACGCCAAGACGCATTCCTGTAACGTCCTTGCGGCAAGCGGCCGTCTCGAACTTCTGCATCATGATGATGAACGGGCTATTGTTCATGAATTCGCGCTGCAAATCTTCATACATTTTCACGCGCTTTGCCGGGTCCTGTTCATCACGCGCAGCAAGAGATTTCTTGGAGAAATCCTCATTCTGGAAGTGCGAGCGCCATGCAAAAGGCTTCGTCTTCGCATCATCAGAATTATCCGGATTGTTGCAGAAGACATCGACATTGGTATTCGGATCGAAATAGTCCGACCCCCATACAGTCAATGCCATCTGATGTTCACGAGCGCGCATCTTCGTCAGAACCTGACGATTTTCAGCAGCCAGCAGCTCTACCTTGATGCCGATTTCGGCAAGGCTTGCTTGAATCGCCTGTGCGATATCGGGGCTCGGTTGTGCCGAATAGTGATCCATCTTGATAGAAAAGCCATCGGGAACACCAGCTTCGGCAAGCAGAGCCTTCGCCTTGGTAATATCCTTCTTGAACGGATTCTCATTCAGCGCGGCCGGAAAACCTTCAGGAACGAGGCTTTGGTGAACCTTGTAATTCAGCGGCACGATATTCTTCTGGATGCCATCGTAGTCCACAGCCCACTTGATTGCTTCCCAGACTTTCGGCTTGGCAAGAACTTCCACGCTCTGGTTGAGCGACATCAGCATCAAACCGCCGACACCCTTGCGCACCAGATTATAGTTTTCATCGCCATCCAGAACGCGAAGCTGCTCGGTAGTGAGGTTACGCGCAATATCGACGTCTCCCTTCTGGAGCATGAGAAGCTGCGAGGACGGGTCCGCAACGTGACGCAAAAGGATGCGCTTCACATTGCCCTTATATGCGCCATGCGGATTAACGTTCAGCATAATGCTTTCGCTTGGCTTCCAGGAAACAAGAACCCATTCACCCGAACCGGCGCTGTTCTTCTGAAGCCAGCCGTTACCGAGATCGTCACCGGAGGCATTTTCCAGAACGGTCTTCTTTTCCACAATGCTGGCGACACTGGCCGACAGGCAATACAGCAGGAAAGGCAGCGACGTTGACTGCTCAACCGTCAGAGTCAATGTCGACGGATCAGTTGCAACGATGTTCTTCTCCGCATTTTCAGGCGTGAAACCGAACTGGCCAATGATGAAAGCCGGGCCCTTGTTCATCTTGATCGCGCGCTGCAACGAGAAGGCAACATCCTCAGCCGTGATCTGTGCGCCGCTTGCAAATTTCGCATTCGGATCGATCTTGAAGGTGAAGACTTTTCCGTCAGCATCCGCTTCCCAGGAAACAGCAACACCACCTTCCACCTGATCCGGATTGGTAAGGCTTGGATGCACCAGACGCTGATACATATTGTTGCAGATTTCGCTGCCGACAGCTTCAAAGCTCTCATGCGGATCAAGACTGGTCATATTGTCGAGCTGCTGGGCCACAACCAGAATATCCTGACGTCCGGCTCCGATGGCAGGCAAAATGCTTGCATAGGACAGGAAAGGAACGGCAGCAGCGCCTGCCAGAAAACCGCGTCTTGAAATCATTGAGAGCTCCTCTTGCAACGCTTCCTGAAAGGCTTCCTGATATTTGGGGCCATATAGACAGCGTTCTATCTCTGGATACATTTTTCCAGCTTCCCGCTATCACGTCAGCGGAGGCAGGGGCCAATGCAGAATTTTGCATTCCCTATGCAGAGTTTGCATGAGGATAAACTAAAAGAGTTATTTCATATGAAAGAATCACCCTTCATGCAGTGCCGTCATACCGAGTGACCGAAATCGCATTTGCAATTCTTCTCACTTGGGTCCATCACCCCCTCAAATCCTGGATTTGATTTGAAAAGGCTTTCCCATGGCGACCGAACAGATGATACCCGTTTTCGATGGTCACAACGATGTGCTGCTGCGCCTATGGTCATCTGACGCTTCCGCGCCGGAAAAGCGCTTTCTTGAAGGCGAGAAAGTCGGACATATTGACCTTCCACGCGCACAAAAGGGTGGGCTGGGCGGTGGTCTTTGCGCAGTATATGTGCCCTCGCCTTCACGAGAACTCGACGCAAACGGCAATCTGGCAACGCCGAGCCAGACGGACGCAATGAAAGCAACGCTCGCCATGTCGGCGATCCTGCTGAAGATCGAACGAGCATCGGAGGGCAAGGTCCGCATTTGCCGCACGGCTGCCGATATTCGCGATGCATTTGCCAAGGGCATTTTCGCTTCTGTCTATCATATCGAAGGTGTGGAGGCTTTTAGCGAAGACCTTGATGCCCTTTATGTTTTGCATGAGGCGGGCTTGAGAACGCTGGGACCCGTCTGGAGCCGCCCAAATATTTTTGCCCACGGCATACCTTTCCGGTTTCCGGCATCGCCCGACATCGGTCCCGGCCTCTCCGATCATGGCAAGGCACTCATTCGCGCCTGTAACGAACTCAAGGTCATGGTCGACCTTTCCCATATGAACGAAAAAGGGTTCTGGGAAATCGCAGCTATTTCCGATGCACCGCTCATCGCTTCGCATTCAAATGCTCACGCGCTTTGCCAGCAAAGCCGCAACCTGACGGACAAGCAACTCGACGCTATACGCGATACTGGCGGCCTCGTCGGGCTTAACTTTGGCGTTTCATTCCTGCTTGAAGACGGAAAGCGCGATCCCAATACCGATCTGAGCGAACTCGTTCGCCATGCTGATTACATCGTCAACCGCATCGGAATCGACCATCTGGCTCTAGGTTCCGATTTTGACGGCACCACGATTTCTTCAACACTTCGCGATGTTGGCGATCTACAGCTCGTCATAGAAGCCTTCCGTAAACACGGTTATGACAATGCTTCCATCGTCAAGTTGGCCCATGCGAACTGGATCAATGTACTTGAACGTACCTGGGGCGCTTAAACGGCGAATTGAAGCGATCTCACCCTTCAAGGGTGAGATCGAAAACATGATGGTGAATATGACCATCGAACATTTCGAGGAGGCCTTTCGTAGCCTCCCGGCTTTCGTATCGCACAGGTGACGCGAGCGCTTCCGACAATGCCTCCTCGCTGTCATACATGGTCCAAAGCACCATCGGATAGGCTGGAGCACCTTCGTCACGTTTGACAGCGTAAAGAACACGAACTTCCCTGATACCCGGAAAGTTGAGCCACATCGGCAGAAGAGTATCGGCAACATAAGCTTTGAACGCATCCTCGCGCCCAGCATGAATAGTGCCTTCAAAAAAGGCTTGTCTGACAATCATCGAAGTAACTCAGTTTACCTTGGTAGGCGGGACATCGCCGGAAAAATATGCGGCAAGATTGGCGAGAACCAATTCGCCCATTCCGACACGTGTTTCTACTGTTGCACTGCCCTGATGCGGCATCAGTACCGTATTCGGCGCGCGTAGAAAGTCTTCCTTGATCGTCGGCTCGTTGACGAAAACATCAAGGCCGGCTCCAGCGATGGTTCCATTATTCAAAGCAGCCAGAAGCGCATCCTCATCAACAACACTGCCACGCGCCACATTGACCACATAGCCCTTGCCGCCAAGGGCTGCGAGAACATCCGCGTTGACGATATTGGCCGTTGATGGGTTAGCGGCAACGCAAACCGCGAGTACATCGCTCTCCTGCGCAAGTTCCACGGGCGTTGCATGCGCAACCCAGTTTGTACCGGCGACAGGCGAGCGGTTCCAATAGTGCACTTCCATGCCGAATGCTTCCGCGCGTCGTGCAAAGGATTTTCCGATCTGGCCAAGTCCCAGGACGCCAACCCGCTTGCCTTTGGGGCTAACACCAAGAGGAAATCCTTCGCGACGAGCCCATTTTCTTTCCCGCACAAACTGGTCGCCGGTAACAACATGGCGCATAACTGCCAGCATGAGGGCAATGCCCGTGTCGGCAACATCGTCGGTCAAAACACCTGGCGTGGTGCTGACATGGATGTTCCGATCTCTTGCGAAGGTTAGATCGACCTTGTCCGTACCAACACCATTGATGGCGATCATGCCGAGCGATGGCAGACGCTCCATCCATTCGTTGGAGAGCCCCGTTCCACCGCCGGTAACAACGGCACGAATTGTGCCGAGGCTCGTATCAATGGCCGCCTTGTCTTCCGGCTTGTACAGGCGGAGAACCTTGTATGTTGCGTCCAGTCGTTCTTCGATCAGCCGCATCATCGGTTCGATGAGCAGAACTTCGTTCGTCACTTCAAACTCCATTACTAAACTATTGGAGACGATCAGGAAATCTGACCGATAAACGCCTTCGTGCGCTCATGTTTCGGGTTACCGAAAAATTCTTCCGGCTCCGCCATTTCGAGAATTTGCCCTTGGTCCATGAAGATGACACGGTCTGCCACCTGTCGTGCGAAGCCCATTTCATGGGTAACGCAGAGCATGGTCATACCTTCCTTGGCAAGATCGATCATGGTGTCGAGAACTTCCTTGACCATTTCAGGATCAAGTGCCGAAGTCGGTTCATCGAAAAGCATGATCTTGGGATTCATGCAGAGTGCACGTGCAATCGCCACGCGCTGTTGCTGACCGCCGGATAGCTGTGCCGGATATTTATCCGCCTGTTCAGGAATGCGGACACGCTCCAGATATTTGCGCGCTATCTTTTCAGCTTCCAACTTGGAAACACCACGCACTTTCATCGGAGCCAAAGTGCAATTCTCAAGAACCGTCATATGGGGAAAGAGGTTGAACTGCTGGAAAACCATGCCGGTTTCCTGTCGGACAATATCCACGTTCTTTCCACCCGCCGTCAGATCGTGGCCGTCAACAATGATGCGGCCCTCCTGAATGGTCTCCAGCTGATTGATACAGCGGATAAGGGTCGACTTTCCCGAACCGGATGGGCCACAAATAACAATACGTTCACCGCGAGCGACATTCAGATCAATATCTCTGAGAGCATGATAAGTGCCGTACCACTTGTTCACACCCTGCATGAGCACTGCAGGATCGGAAGCATCCTGCGGAAGCCGGTTCGCTTTTCCCTGAGCCGTCTGGTTCATGTTGAGAAACTCACTTTCGTGGACTGGGTCGTCATGCCCACCGAATGGACGGGCATGACGAAATTCGAGAGCTCACTTTGCTTGAGAAACAAAATCTGGCAGAGGCGTACCGAGCCACTTTTCATGGATCTTGTTCAATTCGCCGTCGCTCTTCGCCTTTTCGATGAATTTGTTGACGAATTCGAGCATTTCGGTCGAACCTTTGCGAACAGCGATCCCCTGTACCTGCTGGCTGAGTTGGATCTTCTGTTCATAACGGCCCGGCGCAGCCTTTTCGATCTCGGCAGCCACGACATTGGAAAGCCCAATCAACTCAACCTGCCCCGAAAGCAGGGCCTGCACAGCGCTCGCATCATCATCGAAGCGACGTATGTTGGCGTCCTGCGGCGCAACCTTGGTTACTGCCGTGTCCTGTGTCGAAGCGCGTGCAACGCCGATGGTTTTGCCCGACAGGTCTTCTGGCTTTGCAACGGCAGTGTCCTTCGGTCCGAACACGCCGATCGAAATGCCCGCATAGGGCTGCGAAAAGTCAACGCTCTTGGCGCGTTCCTCGGTGATACCCAACGAGGCAACCAGAACATCAACCTGCCCGCTCTGCAGATAAGGAATACGATTGGGACCGGTAACCGGTACGATCTGAGCTTCAACGCCTAGTTCCTTGGCCAGCAACTTCGCCACATCGGCGTCATAACCATCCGGTTCGTTATTGGTATTCATGATGCCAAACGGCGGAAAATCGACCAGCATACCGATCTTGATTTTCCCGGCAGACTTGATGCCGTCAACGGTTTGCGCAGATACAGCCGATGCGAACGCCGTTGCGAGAGCACCCGCACCAATCAAGGCCATTGCCAAACGTCTGCTGATAGTCATGTTTATTCCTTCCCTATTGAATGCCGGTCTCCTCGCCGGCACTGTTTCGTTATTTTTCATCGCATTTCCCGACACCAGTTTGGTTCTCATTCGGTCAGAAATGCTGATCTTCTTCCCTAAACACCCAACTGCCACTACCGGGCAGTAGCGCGAGAAAACCTCGTTTCCATACGGCGTGCCAAAATGGATAGCGGCCAACACAGGACAAAATAGACAGCCGCCACCGTGCCAAACACCATGAACGGGCTAAACGTCGCGTTATTGATAATCTGTCCCTGTCGCGTCAGTTCTGTAAAACCGATGATCGCGGCAAGCGACGTGCCTTTTATGAGCTGCACGAGAAACCCGACCGTTGGCGCAACCGAAATGCGTGCTGCCTGTGGCAGGATTACGTAACGCATGCGATTGTAATAGCGTAGTCCTAGCGCTGTTGCTGCTTCGCGTTGTCCGGGCGGCACCGCATCAATACAACCACGCCAAATTTCTCCGAGAAAAGCGCTCGCATGCAATGTCAGTGCGATGGTCGCGGCAATCCACGGATTGATACCCAGGCCAAAAATATTGAGGCCGAAGAACACCAGAAAGAGCTGCATCAGAAGTGGTGTGCCCTGAAACAGCCGAATGAAGCCGAGCGCGATGTAACGCGGAGCACGAGCGTCCGAAACACGCATCAGTGCGACAAGCAATCCTCCGATACCACCGCCAGCAAATGCAATAGCTGAAAGAGCAATGGTCCACTGCGCTGCATAGACGATAATGAGAAATTCGTTCCAGCCGAAAGGTCTGATCATGGCCTGCTCCTATCGGCTCAACGGGTATTTGAATGCCAGCTTTTCGATCAGTGCGAAGATGGCCGAGAAACCGATGGACATGACGAGATACATGAGCGTGATAACTATATAGACCTCGAAGCTCGCAAAGGTCGCCGACTGGAGATCGTTACCGGCGGCTGCAAGCTCGTTGGCGGAGATCACGGAGACAACACTTGAAGTCAGCATCAGATAGATGAACTGGCTCGTGAGCGACGGGTAGACCGTCCGCAATGCCGGTTTCATAATGACATAGCGGAAGACCTGCAGCTTGGAGAGACCGAGTGCAGTTCCAGCTTCCACCTGGCCTTTGTGAATAGATTCAATGCCAGCACGAATAATCTCCGTACCATAGGCACCGAAATTCACGACCAGCGCGAGAAGCGCGGCGCTGTTGGGTGACAGACGCAAACCGGCAGATGGCAACCCAAAGAAGATGAAGAAAATCTGCACCAGAAATGGTGTGTTACGGATGATTTCGATATAGGCGTCAATAATGAAACGGACTGGCTTTGGACCAGACGTCTTACCAACGGCGCAGACAATCGAAACAATCAAGCCAAGCACCATTGCAGCGCAGGAAAGCTCAATTGTCTGCCATGCACCGACAAGCAGCTTATCCATCGACGCGAAAACGGGCGCGAAGTTGAAATTGTACAATGCTGAACCTCCCGGTACACCGATTATGCCGACTTTTCCTCCCGACGGCAATAAATTTAGATCGATCTAAATAAGTTTAGTCTCGCTCGTCAATCATTAATTGGGATTAGACGACAGATGTTTTTGCCGGTCCACAGGACTGTCTAACCTGCAAATATGTCTCACTGACGATCCGCTCTGCCTGCCTTTCCGAATCTGCCAAGCGGGAAAGAAGCAGTCGAGCAGCGTTTTGGCCAACAGTAACAGGTCGGGTTGACACTGAACTCAGGCGCGGACGTGTTGCTTCGGCATCGCTTACGTCATCGAAGCCTATCAGGGAAAAATCCTCACCTATTTTCCTCCCGCAATCATAGAGGCCAGCAGAAAGGCCCAGCGCAATCACGTCATTGAAGCAGATCGCCGCCGTCGGCTCCCGACCATCTTGAAAGAGTATTGGAGCTGCTTTGGCAATTTCCGGCATGATATGCGGGAAGCGAACAATCATTTCGGAATCGAGGCCTTGCTGTTGCATCGCATCGCGAAACCCGTCGACACGCTCGCGATATGCTGAATGAATCGGCTCGTGTACAGCGAATGCGATTGTTCTATGCCCAAGCCTGGCAAGATGATTGACCGCCTGTCGCATACCGCCTGCATAATCAACACCTGCATAGTCAATTCGATCAGTCACATGGCGAAGCACTTGCACTACAGGCAAACCCCAGTCAGCGATCTGCTCGATGAATTCGGGTGCCGTTTCTGCGGTCGGCGACATGATCAAGCCATCCACACCATGTTCGCGCATACGCTGCATGAGAGTGCTTTGATTGGCAAAGTTCTCGTGACTATTGGCGAGCAGAACGACCAGCCCTGCTTCACCCACAACGCTATCTATTCCCGAAAGCAACTCGCCGTAAAACGGGTTGCCGAGAGTGGGCACGATGACGCCAACCGTATTCGACCGCTCTACCCGGAGACTGGCCGCCCCCATATTGTAGACATACCCCAGCTCCTGCAGGGATTTTTCTACTTTCTCGCGCGTTGCCGCTCCCACCAACGGGCTTTTGCGAATGACGAGGGAAGCGGTCGCGCGCGACACATTGGCGTGGCGTGCCACATCCAGAAGTGTAACGCGACTTTTCCTGCGATCGTCACTCGGCATAACTTCACCTGTCAGCAAATTGGGTAATGTCCGATCCGGTTGAAGACACATCTCGATAAAATCATCGACCAGATTCGAAAGGCATATATCAGTTCAGTCTGGCGCGTTGGTCAATCCGTCGGCCAGCAAACCTGAAATCATCATGCGGAAGTGGCTTTGGGTGGCATTCCCAACGCCTTAATTATACACATGTTCTCCCCACGATTATCACTTGCCTTTCGTTTTTTTTTCATTTCGAATGCTATCGTTTTCGTATTTATTCTGCCATTGGGAGAATCGAAGGTTGATCCTTTGGCAAAAATTGCATTCATATAAGTGCAATGAATATACCGCGGATGTCGGAACTTTGAGGCCATTACCAATGAGCTCGAATGTTCACGCAATCTCACACTCGAGGAGGAAACATGCTTATCCGTCTGATTACGACTTCGGCGCTGACGAGCGCCCTCGCCCTCACCATCGGTTCGCAGGCATTTGCCCAGACGGAACTGGCATGGTGGCACGGCATGACCGGTGCCAACAACGAAATGGTGAATGAGCTCTCGAAAGAGTTCAACGAAAGTCAGAGCGAATACAAGATCGTTCCCGTCTATAAGGGCACTTATCCCGAAACGTTGAATGCCGGCATCGCTGCGTTCCGTTCAAAACAGCCGCCTGCGATCCTTCAAGTCTTCGACGCTGGTAGTGGTGTTATGATGGCGGCCGAGGGCGCCGTGGTTCCTGCCGCTGAGGTATTGGAAAAGGGCGGCTTCAAGTTTGACAAGTCTCAATATTTGCCCGGCATCGTCGCTTACTATTCGAAACCGGACGGCACGATGCTGTCTTTCCCGTATAATTCCTCGTCGCCGATCCTCTATTACAACAAGGACGCCTTCAAGAAGGCTGGCCTCGATGAAAACAACCCGCCAAAAACATGGCCGGAAGTTTTCGAAGCAGCCAAGAAGATCAAGTCCAGCGGCGCGGCACCGTGCGGTTTCACCTCTACATGGTTGACTTGGATTCAGACCGAAAACTTTGCTGCCTGGAACAACGTCCCTTATGGTACCAATGAAAACGGCCTTGGCGGAACCGATGTAAAGCTCGAGATCAACTCACCGCTTTACATCCAGCACTTCCAGTCGATTGCCGATCTCGCGAAAGATGGGACGTTCCGCTATGGCGGCCGCACATCGGAAGCCAAGCAGCTTTTCACCTCCAGTGAATGCGCAATGTTGACCGAATCCTCCGGCGGCCTCGGAGATGTTGTAAAGTCCGGCATCAACTACGGTATCGGTCAGCTACCTTACTATGAAGGGCACGGCCCGCAGAACACGATCCCTGGCGGTGCAGCTCTCTGGGTCTTCGCCGGTCTCAGCGACGAACAGTACAAGGGCGTAGCAGAATTCTTCAACTTCCTCTCGCAGACCAAAATCCAGGTCAAGCTGCACGAAAAGTCGGGCTATCTGCCTGTGACGCTGGCTGCATACGAGGAAACCAAGAAGTCGGATTTCTATGAAAAAAATCCGGGCCGTGAGACACCTATCCTCCAGATGATGGGCAAGGCACCGACCGAAAATTCAAAGGGTGTTCGTCTCATCAACCTGCCGCAGGTTCGCGATATTCTGAACGAAGAATTCGAAGCCATGCTCGGCGGTAAGCAGGATGCGAAAACGGCACTCGAAAACGGCGTCAAGCGTGCTAACGACGCGATTGCCGCAGCTCAGTAATCGATCACATTGACACAACGCCGCCTGTCTCTGTGGCAGGCGGCCTTGTTACCCACGAGGAAGCTCCCCGTGCAGAAAGTTACCTTTCCGAATAAAGTCTTGCCCTATTTCCTGCTGGCCCCACAGATCGTTCTGACCGTGGTGTTTTTCTTCTGGCCAGCCAGTCAGGCAATTTATCAGTCCTTCATGCGTGAAGACGCATTCGGATTGAAGTCTACATTTGTGGGACTAGCCAACTTCACAACCGTTCTGGCTGACCCCAACTATCTACACTCGTTCAGAGTAACCATTGTCTTCAATATCCTGACCGCACTGCTTGCGATGGGTGCAGCACTATTACTTGCAACGGCAGCAGATCGCGTTATCCGCGGCAAGACGTTTTATCGTACGCTCCTGATCTGGCCTTATGCTGTGGCTCCCGCCGTCGCAGGCATGTTGTGGCTATTCATGTTCAACCCGGCGATGGGCACTTTTGCCTATATTCTGCGCCGCAATGGCATCGCCTGGGATCCTCTGCTTGATGGTAATCAGGCCATGGGCCTCGTCGTCGTCGCAGCCGCATGGAAGCAGATTTCTTATAACTTTCTGTTCTTTGTTGCAGGGTTACAGGCAATTCCTAAATCGTTAATCGAAGCAGCCGCCATCGATGGCGCGCGAGGATCGCGACGATTCTGGTCTATCGTATTTCCACTTCTCGCACCCACATCATTCTTCCTGCTGGTCGTGAACACTGTCTATGCCTTCTTCGACACATTCGGCATCATCCATGCTGTGACAGGCGGGGGACCTGCCAGAGCAACCGAAACGCTAGTCTATAAGGTTTACAATGACGGTTTCGTCAACCTGAACCTCGGCTCTTCTTCGGCACAGTCCGTTATTCTGATGGCAATTGTTATTGCCTTGACTGCCTTTCAGTTCCGCTTCGTCGAGAAGCGTGTGCATTATTCGTGAGTGAGGCGACAATGATAGAAAAACGCCCAGTCTCAAATCTTATCGGACATCTGATTCTGATCGTAGGCATCATTATCGTCGCCTTTCCGATCTACTATACCTTCGTCGCTTCGACGATGACTTCAACCCAGATCATCCGCCCGCCAATCTCGCTGTTGCCCGGCGATCATTTCGTGGAAAACTACGGCGAAGCCATCTTCGGCGGTGTAGAGCGCGTCGTCGGCGTAAGTCTCGAGCGACTTCTTTGGAACTCGTTCGTGGTCGCCATGGCCATCGCTGTCGGCAAGATCATCATCTCCTTCATGTCGGCGTTCGCGATTGTGTTTTTTCGCTTTCCACTACGCATGTTCTTCTTCTGGATGATCTTCATAACGTTGATGCTCCCGGTGGAGGTCCGTATCCTGCCCACCTACAAGGTGATTGTGGATCTCGGCTTGATCGACACCTATGCGGGGCTCACGCTGCCATTGATGGCGTCCGCGACGGCAACATTTCTGTTCCGCCAGTTCTTCCTCACCATTCCCGGAGAACTGGTTGAAGCAGCGCGTATCGACAACGCTGGCCCATTCCGGTTCATGCGGGATATTCTGCTTCCCCTTTCAAAGACGAATATTGCAGCGCTTTTCGTCATTCTCTTCATTTACGGATGGACCCAGTATCTCTGGCCGCTGCTTGTTACCAATGACGCCAAGATGAACACGATCATCATTGGTTTGCGCCGTATGGTCGATTGGGCCGATGCGTCCACGCCTTGGAACTATGTCATGGTAACCGCCATTCTGGCTATCATCCCACCGATCCTCGTTGTGGTGCTGATGCAGCGCTGGTTCGTCAAAGGTCTCGTTGAAACGGAAAAGTAATGAGCAAAATCGTTCTTGATAACGTCCGCAAGAGCTATGGCGGCAATGTCGAAGTCATCAAAGGCGTATCGCTGGAGATTAACGACGGCGAATTTGTAGTGCTGGTTGGCCCTTCAGGCTGCGGTAAATCCACTCTTCTGCGCATGATCGCCGGTCTGGAAGGCATTACATCCGGCACAATCTCTATTGGAGAGCGTGTGGTCAACGATGTTGAACCTGCAGAACGCGATATCGCCATGGTATTCCAGAATTATGCGCTCTATCCACATATGACGGTTCGAGAAAATCTTGCCTATGGCCTGAAGAACCGCAAAACGCCAAAAGATGAAATCGAACGTCGCATTGCCAAAGCGGCAAAGGCACTCGAAATCGAGCCTTTTCTTGAGCGTAAGCCGCGCCAACTTTCCGGTGGTCAGCGCCAACGCGTCGCCATGGGGCGTGCAATTGTGCGTGAACCCGCAGCTTTTCTCTTTGATGAACCGCTTTCCAATCTGGATGCCAAACTGCGCGTGCAGATGCGTGTAGAGATCAAGCGCCTCCAACGCTCGCTCGGCACCACCAGTGTTTACGTGACACATGACCAGATGGAAGCCATGACCATGGCGGACCGTCTCGTCGTGCTGAATGCTGGCCATATCGAACAGGTTGGCACACCAATCGAGCTTTACGAAAAGCCAGCCTCCACGTTCGTCGCAACGTTTATCGGCTCGCCGTCGATGAACCTGCTGCAAAGCGCAGACACCACTGGCTGGAAAACTGGCAATGCAGTGAAAACACCCGCCGGAAACTTCACCATCGGCGTTCGTCCGGAAGATATCCGTATTCTGGAGGATGGTGAACCAGATGTTGATGGTTTCAATGCAACCGTCCGGATTGAAGCTGTCGAACTTGTCGGCGCAGAAAGTTATATCCACGCTGGTTTGCCGGATGGTAAGCCGCTTATTTTCCGCGTTGCAGGACGCTCGGCACACAATATCGACGAGACCGTCAGGGTCGGTGCCCTAGCAGGAAATGTGCATGTTTTCGACGGTGACGGTCAGCGTTTAAATGATTGACATCAAAGCGGGTTGCGCCCTCAAGGGAGCGCAACCCGCTATAATAATCGATTTCTGTTTTAAAAATTATCCGCTACACAGAAGTGGAATATTTTTCCGCCTGTGAGGAAATTCCGATAGATGACGCATCAGCAGATACTCTCCTTTGCAGTAATCATACTCATGATGGGGGCGTTTATCTGGGGCAAATTCCGTTATGATGTGGTTGCACTCTGTGCGCTCCTCCTGGCGATAGCTGTTGGGGTCGTCCCCTTCGATCAAGCTTTCTCAGGTTTCAGCGATGACATTGTTATCATTGTTGGCAGTGCCTTGGTGGTGAGCGCAGGCGTTGCACGTTCAGGTCTCATGCAAGCGGCAGTCCAACGGTTCTTGCCAGAAATGAACAGCGTCAGGCTACAGCTTGTCGTTCTGGTGGCAGTCGTTACTATACTCTCCGCCTTTGTGAAGAACGTCGGTGCACTGGCAATCATGATTCCAGTCGCTTTTCAGTTCGCGCGCCGTTCCAACGTATCCCCCTCGACCTTTCTCATGCCCATGGCATTCGGCGCACTGCTCGGCGGCTTGATGACCCAAGTAGGTACTTCGCCGAATATCGTCGTTTCTCGTATACGTGGCGAGATGGTCGGCGAACCATTCACTATGTTTGACTTCACCCCCGTCGGTGCCGTGCTATCAGCCGTAGGGCTCATCTATCTGGCGCTTTTTTATTGGCTCGTTCCACAACGCACTCGCGAAAACGTATCGCTGGACGAGGCAATCAAGATCAAGAATTACGCGTCCGAAGCACGTATCACCAAATCTTCGACGATGACCGGCAAGCGCGTGACCGATCTCATCAAGGCGGCTGAAGGCGAAGCGATGGTGACTTCCATCATACGCAACGACCAGCGATTGACACCACTTCCCGATACGATGCTGACCGAAGGAGATGTCGTCCTTCTCGAAGGAGACCCAAAGGCGCTCGATGCGATCATAAGCGCTGGAAAACTCACCTTGTCCGAAAATCGCAACCCCTCCGAGACTAGCGGCTCCACCGACATCGAGGTGGTAGAAGCCGTTATCGGCAAGAATTCTCGCCTCGTCGGACTGACAGCCCAGAGACTTGCCCTTTTCGCGCGCTATGATCTCAACTTGCTGGCTGTCAGCCGACCGGGTGAACGTATTACCGAACGTCTCAGTGAGGTCATTCTACGCTTCGGTGATGTGATCGTGTTGCAGGGCAGACAGGCAAATCTATCCACCTTCCTGCCAGAGTTCGAATTACTGCCGCTCGCCCGCCGCAAGCTGATGCTCGGCAGCGTCAGGCGGGGATTGATCCCACTCGCCATTCTGATCGCCGCCATCGGGGCAACCGCATTAAGCCTTGTGCCTGTCGCAGTCGCTTTTTTTGCCGCTGCCGTCGCCATGCTGTTGTTCAAGGTGATCCCTCTTAACGAGGTCTATGACGAAATAGATGGTCCAATTCTGGTGATGCTTGCGGCACTCATCCCTGTTTCGGATGCGCTACGAACAACCGGCGGCACAGATCTCATAGCAGAAGGGCTCGCCACAATCGGCCATCAATTACCGCCAGCGGGTGCATTGGCGCTCATTCTTGTGGCCGCGATGATGGTGACACCATTTCTCAACAATGCCGCAACGGTGCTTGTTATGGCTCCCATCGCAACAAGTTTCGCTTCCGGACTCGGTTTCAAGCCGGAAGCATTTTTGATGGCGGTTGCGATCGGCGCTGGTTGTGATTTCCTCACACCAATCGGCCATCAATGCAATACGCTGGTCATGGGACCGGGCGGTTACAAATTCAGCGATTATCCGCGTCTGGGATTCCCACTATCAATCATCATAGCGATTGTAACAGTCCCAACACTGATGTTTTTCTGGCCACTGAAATAGCGCTAAAGCTGAACTGAGCGTATCCATTCGACGCTATCGGAGACTATCTTTTCCACAGGCTCGGCAATGTCTGCGCGGAAAACCTGCGGTTCGCCAACAGGGCTTTCCAGCGTAGCGATCTGGCTTTCCAGCATCGTTACCGGCATGAAATGCCCGGTGCGATGCCCCATGTGCTCGTGCAATACTTCAAAGCTGCCGTCCAGAAAGACAAACAGCACCGGCGCTCCTGCCGCAGAGCGAAGACGATCACGATAGCTCTTCTTTAGTGCGGAGCAAGAAATGACAATTCCATCGGTCGAGGCCGCTAGACGTTCACCAATTTTGTCGAGCCAGGGCCAGCGATCCTCATCCTGCAAAGGTATGCCCGCCGACATCTTATCGACATTGGACTTCGGATGCAGGGAGTCGCCTTCAAGAAACGGGAGAGCCAGCAAATCGGCAATTTTCTCACCCACGGTCGATTTTCCGGAACCCGAAACACCCATAACGATAATACGCAGCATCAGTTCCTCATACACTAGCGGTCATGCCGCCATCGACGTGCAAAACCTGTCCATTTACGAAAGAGGAGGCATTGCTGCTCAGGAAGACTGCAGCGCCGACCAACTCTTCCACATCGCCCCAACGGCCCGCCGGCGTTCTTTTTTCCAGCCATGCCGTAAATTCGGGATTATCAACCAATGCCTGATTCAGCGGCGTCTTGAAATAGCCGGGAGCAATCGCATTGATCTGCAGGCCATGTCGGGCCCAATCGGTGGCCATGCCACGTGTCAGATTACGGATTGCCCCTTTTGTCGCCGTATAGGGCGCGATGGAAGGCCGCGCTAGTTCACTTTGAACCGAAGCAATGTTGATTATCTTGCCGCGTCCTCGCGCGATCATATGGCGTGCAGCGGCCTGTCCAGCATAGAAAGCGCTGGAAATATTGGTTTCCAGAAGCTGCTGCCATTTCTCGATCGGAAAATCTTCGAGCGGGGCGCGATACTGCATCCCGGCATTATTGACCAGAATATCGAGCGCCCCGATTTCCTCTTCAATCCCATCGATGGCCGCGCGAACTTCTTCGGCATCCGTCACATCAAACGCAGATGCAAGGATCGTATGGCCCTCTTTTTCCAATAGCGCGACCGCCGCATCCACCTTGGTCCGATCACGGCCATTGATGATTACTGTGGCGCCATGTTCTGCAAGCCCTCGCGCCAATGCAAAACCGATGCCCTGGCTGGAACCGGTAATCAGGGCTATGCGCCCTTCCAGACTGAAAAGTTCGAAAGAAGAAGTCATCAGAAAGTTTCCAGTTCGAGACCGACGCGGCTTGCTGCCTGCACAATGTGGTGGCGCATCACTTCACGCGCTCGCAAGGGGTCACGTGAATGGATAGCATCCCTGATTGCCGTGTGCTCATCGATTGTGATTTCGACAATCTGTTCAAGCACCGCTCGTGCACGCGCCGCATTGATTGCCTGATTGATCCTCTCGGCAATGAAACCGAGGACCAATGGAAAATACTCATTATGTGTTGCGGAAGCGAGTGCGCGGTGAAATGCGAGATCAGCAGCTATACCTGTATCTGTCCATTTTTTCGAGCCGCTCATTTCCGCTAGTGCTTCATTAAGTTGCATCATGTCGTGTTCGTCATGATGCACTGCCGCGAGCCCGGCAGCTTCTATCTCCAGCGCCATTCGCAACTGGAACAGGCTGCGGAAACTATCACGATTGGCGAGTGTTTCAGGCTCTATGCGAAGAGCATGCCGCCGGTCGGGTTCCGTTACGAAAGCACCTACACCCTGTCGAGTTTCAACTAGGCCTTCATTGCGCAGCTGGGCAATCGCTTCACGTACAACCGAGCGACTGACACCAAAGCTCTGTGCGAGATTATGTTCTGTCGGGAGCTTTTGTCCCGGCAGAAGGCTACCTTCACTGATCTGCCGCGTAATTTCGGAAGCGATGCGTCCGGGAAGCTGCTCATTGCGCCTGATTTCACCAAACAAAGTGATAAAGTCTCCCTGATTGCCCGTGCGATTGGTGTGTCGTCACCCTTTTGAAGAGTCAAGCAAAAGCTGGCAGCCCGGATTCATGATATTATCCGGATCAATGACTTGCTTGAGAGCTTCAAGCAGTTTTCGTCGTGCAGGATCAATGCGCTTCTCGAAATCGTCCCTTTTCAAGCGACCGATGCCGTGTTCGGCGCTAATGCTACCCGCATAGCGATCCAGGACAGCATTGATCGTTTCCTTCGCAAGCTTGATCTTCTTGTCTTTCGTCGCAACATCGAGATTGCTTTCCGGAATGACATTGAGATGCACATTGCCATCGCCGACATGTCCGTAAGAAACGGCGAGACAATCTGGAAGAATCCTGGTCAGTTCCTGTTCAGCTTCGGCAACGAATGATGCCAGTTTTGAAAGCGGTACAGAAATATCGGTACGAAGGTGCTTACCGCGTAACGCCTGCCCCTCATTCATGGCCTCACGAAATGTCCAGAGATTTTGACCTTGCGCACGAGAGGACGCGATTGTTCCGTCAAGAACGAGGCCGTCTTCCATTGCGTCAGCGAGAAATTGTTCCATCAAGGATAGTATATCGACCAGCCCCGAACCTGAAATCTCCATCAAGACATAGGCGGGGTACTGTCCAAGCGGCATGGCAAGCTCTGGTATCGCCTCTTGCGCCAATGTAAAAGCAACCGGCGGCATGAATTCAAAAGCAGACATCAAATCACAGCATTGCACACGCGCGCGCCTATAAAGTGCAATCGCATCACCGAGCGAATTGAGCCCCAGCAGGGCTGTTTCCACCTTGTCTGGCAAAGGCATAAGTTTGATTGCCACACCGGTCACCACTCCCAGAATGCCTTCTGCCCCTATAAATAGCTGTTTCAGGTCAATGCCGCGATTGTCTTTCCTCAGTGTCGAAAGACCATTGAATACCGTACCGTCAGGCAGCACAACCTCCAGTCCCAGCATCAACTCGCGAGTCATGCCGTACCGCAACACATTGATGCCGCCGGCATTGGTGCTGACATTTCCCCCGATGCGGCAGCTTCCCTGAGCGCCGAGGGCTAATGGAAAAAACATCCCTTCGACTGCCAGTTTGTCTTTCAGTTCGGAGAGAATGCAGCCGGCATCCACAATCGCTGAAAAATCATCCGGATCGATCTTACGAATACGGTTCATTCGCTCAAGGCTTAGAATGACAAGATTATCTTGACCATCCGGCACGCCGCCTTGCACAAGACCGGTGTTTCCGCCTTGCGGAATGATGGACAATCCCAGTGAGGCGCAGGCTTTAACCGCAGCAGAAACACCCTCTGTCGAACGCGGACGGATGACGGCAACCGCCGTATTTGCCACATCTCCCGGCCAGTCGCGACAATAGCCAAGCATATCGTTTTGCCCGGTCATAACCAGATCATCGCCCAAAAGAGCAACGAGATCAGTTTGCTTGTTTCCGGTCATGTGCCCCGAACCGTACATGATATCCTCTTGGCTTTACCGATGCGCAATGTGCTGTCGCGGATGTACAACAGTCTTTGAGATGCGACAGGCTTTTCCGTTTCATTCCTGTGGCAAGACGGAGAAAACTGTTTTCAACGCCTACATATAAGGTTATCAGACAACCCTACAACACAAATCTGGTGGGAGATCGGATAAGTGTCGAAGTGGTAGCCAACGCGAGACATTCGAATAGGGTCGGCTGCAAGGCAGGGAGGAGGCCTTCTAAATGCATATCGCAATCATCGGTGCTGCAGGTATGGTCGGACGCAAGCTAACGCAGCGCCTTTCAAACGATGGTCATCTCGGGAAAACCCCAGTTGGAGAGCTCACACTTATCGATATCGTAGCAGCAGAACGTCCGAGCGGCTTTGCAGGATCGGTCGATACTCTCGCAGCGGATATATCCACCATGGAAACCGCTCAGAAGATCGTGTCAGGACGACCTGACGTTATCTTTCACCTCGCGGCAATCGTGTCCGGTGAAGCAGAGATCGACTTCGATAAAGGATATCGAATCAATCTGGATGGCACCCGGCATCTGTTCGACGCAATCAGGCTTGCCCACATTGCCGATGGCTATAAACCTCGCGTGGTTTTCACGTCGTCCATCGCCGTTTTCGGCGCCCCGCTCCCCTACCCGATCCCCGACGAGTTTCACACGACCCCGTTGACAAGTTACGGTACGCAGAAGGCAATCAGCGAGCTCCTGTTATCGGACTACACCCGGCGCGGCTTTTTTGACGGTATCGGCATTCGCCTGCCGACGATCTGCATACGCCCCGGCAAACCGAACAAGGCCGCATCCGGCTTCTTCTCCAACATCCTGCGTGAGCCGCTCTCCGGGCAGGAAGCAATCTTACCTGTTCCCGAAGATGTCCGGCATTGGCATGCTTCACCACGCTCAGCCGTCGGCTTTCTGATCCATGGAGCCACCATCGATACGGAAGCAGTTGGAGCACGTCGCAATCTCTCCATGCCTGGTCTCAGTGCCACTGTAGGCGAGCAGATTGAAGCGTTGCGTCGCATTTCCGGAGAAAAAGCCGTCGGTCTGATCCGACGTGAACCAGACGAAATGATTATGCGTATGGTTGCAGGCTGGGCTCCCGGTTTCGAAGCAAAACGCGCACGGGCTCTTGGCTTCATCGCAGAAACATCCTTTGATGAGATCATTCGCGTTCACATCGAAGATGAAATGGGAGGCAAGCTTTGACACGCAAGATCGCTTTTCTTGGAACCGGCCTGATGGGCGCACCAATGGCCAGTCGGCTGCTGGATGCCGGCTTTGATGTAACCGTCTGGAACCGGAACAGCGCCAAGTCTGCTCCTCTCGCTGAAAAAGGTGCCGCACTCGCTCAATCGGCCACCGAGGCAGTGGAGACGGCGGATGTTATCATCACGATGTTGACCGACGGTCCGGCGGTACGCGACGTTCTTTTCGACCAAGGGACCGCTGCCGTCTTGAAAAAAGGCAGCGTCGTCATCGATATGAGTTCAATTTCGCCAGACTTCGCGCGCGAACATGCCAAGCGTCTGGCGGCAATAGGCGTCGATCATATCGATGCCCCGGTTTCCGGTGGCGTAGTGGGCGCCCAGGAAGGCACGCTTGCCATCATGGCCGGAGGAGATGAAGCAATCATTGCTGGCCTAGCCGATGTTTTCAAGCCCATGGGACGCCTTACCCGCGTTGGCCCGTCGGGTGCCGGTCAACTCGCAAAACTTGCCAATCAGCAGATTGTTGCCGTAACCATTGGAGCGATTGCAGAGGCAATGGTCCTGGTCGAAAAGGGTGGCGGGTCTCGCGCCGCATTTCGAGACGCTATCCGCGGCGGTTTCTGTGAAAGCCGCATTCTCGAATTGCACGGCAAGCGGATGATTGAGCGCAACTTTGAACCGGGCGGCACATCGCGCATTCAGCTTAAAGATCTCAATTCGATCCTCCAGACCGCGAGCGACCTATCGCTGAGCTTGCCATTGACCGAGACCATACGCGAAGCCTTCGCATCTTTCGTGGAGGAAGGCGGTGGCGAGAAGGATCACAGCGCCCTGCTCCTGCATCTCGAAAAGCTTAACGAGAGCCATAAAGGCTAGCGTGCTGGCAATCCAATTGCATTTGGGAGGTGCAATGAAGATCACCGCAATCGAAACCACTCGTATCGCCGAACGGCCAAACCTGTTGTGGGTGGAAGTTCACACAGACGAAGGGATTACCGGACTCGGTGAGACCTTTTTCATGTCTGAGACTGTTGAGGCTTATCTGCACGAATATGTCGCGCCGCGCGTTCTCGGTCGCGATCCGCTGCAGATTGATCTGCTGGCTTCAGATCTTGTGGGGTATCTCGGTTTCCGTTCAACTGGCGCGGAAGTGCGTGGCAACTCCGCTTTCGATATCGCCCTGTGGGATTTATACGGCAAGGCTGCAAACCTGCCGATCGCCCAACTTCTCGGCGGCTTCAGCCGTCAATCCATCCGCACGTATAATACCTGTGCCGGAACGGAATACATCAAGAAGGCGACGGGTCAGCAATCTGCCAATTATGGTCTGGCTGGCGCTGGGGCTAATTATGACGATCTTAATGGCTTCCTGCACCGGGCAGACGAACTTGCACTCTCGTTACTGGACGAGGGCATAACGGCGATGAAAATCTGGCCGTTCGACATGGCGGCGGAAAAGACCCGCGGGCAGTATATCTCTCAGCCTGATCTAAAGGCGGCATTACAACCTTTCGAGAAAATCCGCACGGCTGTCGGTGACCGCATGGATATAATGGTCGAGTTCCATTCCATGTGGCAGCTTCTGCCGGCCATGCAGATCGCCCGTGAGCTAGCACCTTTCAAGACCTTCTGGCACGAAGACCCGATCAAGATGGACAGTCTTGGCAGCCTGAAACGGTATGCGGAAGCAAGCATTGCACCGATCTGTGCCTCCGAGACGTTAGGAAGCCGCTGGGCGTTTCGCGACCTTCTCGAAACCGGTGTAGCTGGCGTCGTCATGCTTGATCTGAGCTGGTGTGGCGGCCTTTCAGAAGCCCGCAAAATCGCAGCTATGGCGGAAGCTTGGCATCTACCGGTCGCACCACATGACTGTACCGGTCCAATCGTCCTCTGTGCTTCGACGCACCTGTCACTGAATGCGCCGAATGCACTTATTCAGGAAAGCGTTCGTGCGTTCTACAAGACCTGGTATCGCGATCTGGTCACGGCTTTGCCCGAAGTAAAGAATGGTATGATTACCGTTCCCCCCGGTTCCGGGCTCGGCATGGAACTCAATCCGGAAATGGACAAGGCCTACTCGGTCAGCCGCAGAAAAACAGATCGATCTAATTTTTGATGCGACCACGACCTGAAGGCTGGACTCAACTCCGGACTGCAAATAATAGTATTATTGTTGTCAGACATCCTGACAACATATGGCCTGTGGGATATGGTCATGCATTGGGAGGATATCTGTGCAAGACAAGCGTGAACTGAAAGCAAAGACAATTTTGCCTGACGACAGCCATTCAGCGGTTTTAATCGGCCGGGTGTGGTCAAAAGCTGAAAATGGCCCTTGTCCAGTATTGGTGAAAAGCGGTCATTTGCACGATCTATCCAGCTTGTCTGCTACTGTTTCTGGCCTTCTGGAGCGAGATTCACTGATTAGCGAATTGAAAGATGCAGAGGGCTTTCCAAATCTCGGCTCTGTTGACGATTTTATTTCCGGTGATCGCGGGGAACTGCTTGCCCCCATCGATTTGCAATCCATCAAAGCAGCGGGCGTCACCTTTGCTGACAGTATGCTTGAACGCGTGATCGAAGAACAGGCAAAAGGTGATCCTTCCCGCGCTCGCGAAATTCGCGAACGCCTCGCCCCAGTCATCGGTGACAATCTGCGAGGTGTCGCAGCAGGCTCCGAGAAAGCCGCAGGTGTCAAAGCACTCCTTCAGGAAATGGGACTTTGGTCCCAGTATCTCGAAGTGGGCATCGGCCCTGATGCAGAGATTTTCACTAAATCCCAGCCGATGTCCGCCGTCGGCTGTGGTGCGACCGTCGGTATTTTACCAATTTCACAATGGAACAATCCTGAACCGGAAGTGGTTCTGGTCGTCACTTCGGACGGACGTATTGTCGGCGCAACTCTGGGTAACGACGTCAATCTCAGGGACGTCGAAGGACGTTCCGCTCTCCTGCTTGGCAAAGCCAAGGATAATAATGCTTCCTGTGCTATAGGTCCCTTTATTCGCCTGTTCGATGGCGAATTCACCATGGATGTGTTGCGCAAGCTCAAGCTGTCGCTAACTGTCCACGGAGCTGACGGCTTCGAGATGACCGGCGAAAGCCCGATGGAAGCGATCAGCCGTGATCCCGAAAACCTCGCATCGCAGATGATGAACCGCAATCATCAATATCCGGATGGCGCGGTATTGTTCCTCGGTACAATGTTCGCGCCCGTCAAGGATCGTCGCGGTGCCGGACAAGGTTTCACCCACGAAGTCGGCGACCGTGTAGAGATATCAACCCCCAAGCTCGGCCGCCTCATCAATTGGGTCGACCGGACCGATAAATGTCCAGAATGGACATTTGGCATCAGGGCGCTGATCCAGAACCTGCAAGCGCGCGATTTGCTCGATAAAGTCTGAGGGCGGATAGATGACGAAAGCCATAGACTTCTTCTACAAGATACTTGGCGCAATTCTCGTCTTCCTTCTTGCTGGCATGGCCATTATGGTTTTCGTCAACGTGATTTTGCGCTACGCCGCAAATTCCGGACTGACCGTATCGGAAGAACTTGCGCGTTATTTCTTCGTCTGGGTGTCGTTTCTCGGAGCCGTCCTCACCTTTCGCGAGAACAGCCACTTGGGCATCGAGTCACTTGTCGCCCGCTTCGGGCGACAAGGCCGCATTACCTGTATGGCAATCAGCTATCTGATCGTCGCGTTGTGCTCGGCAATTTTCTTCTGGGGCACTTGGAAGCAATTCGACATCAACGCCAGCATGGTCGCACCCGTCACCGGGCTTTCGATGATCTGGGTTTACGGTGTCGGACTATTCACCGGCGGCGCGATGTTTATCATTGCAGCCGAGCGCTTTCTCCGTGCTGTTACCGGTCGTCTGACCGATGAGGAAATTGCCACCTTTGCGGGCGAACATTCGCTCGACCATCTGATGGAGTAGACGACATGACGCTTGTAGTATTTGTCGGCTCGCTCCTCAGCGCCATGGCAATCGGCGTTCCGATCGCCTTTTCGCTTATGTTCTGCGGTGTCGTTCTCATGTGGTACATGGGAATGTTCAACACGCAGATCATCGCGCAGAACATGATTGCCGGTGTCGACTCCTTTACCCTTCTGGCAATCCCTTTCTTCATTCTGGCTGGTGAACTGATGAATTCGGGCGGCTTGTCCCGCCGCATCATTGATTTCGCCATAGCCTGCGTCGGCCATATTCGCGGCGGTCTCGGTGTCGTTGCCATTCTTGCGGCCATCATCATGGCCAGCGTATCGGGTTCGGCTGCTGCCGACACTGCGGCGCTAGCAACCATCCTCGTCCCCATGATGGCGAAAGCAGGCTATAATATCCCACGCTCAGCCGGACTGATGGCAGCCGGTGGCATCATCGCACCGGTCATTCCGCCGTCCATGGCAATGATCGTATTCGGTGTTGCGGCAAATGTATCCATAACGCAGCTTTTCATGGCTGGCATCGTGCCAGGTTTGATGATGGGTATTGCCCTGCTCTTCACCTGGCAGATCGTCGTCAGAAAAGACAACCTCAAAGTACTACCCAAGCAATCCGGCAAAGATCGGCTACAGGCAACCGGACGTGCACTATGGGCGCTCGGCATGCCGATCATCATTCTTGGCGGCATCCGAATGGGTGTCATGACGCCCACAGAAGCTGCAGTAGTCGCCGCAGCCTATGCCCTTTTCGTCGGCATGTTCATCTATCGCGAGCTGAGATTTGTCGATCTCTATGGCGTCTTTTTACGAGCAGCCAAGACAACATCCGTCATCATGTTTCTTGTCGCGTCCGCGCTGGTTTCGTCATGGCTGATCACCGCAGCAAACATTCCGGCGGAAATCAGCGGCTATATCGCTCCGCTGATCGACAGCCCGAAGCTGCTAATGTTTGCGATCATGATCCTAGTGCTTGTGGTCGGAACGGCATTGGACCTCACACCGACAATTCTCATCCTGACGCCGGTCCTGATGCCTATCGTTAAGCAGGCAGGTATCGATCCCGCCTATTTCGGTGTCCTGTTTATCATGAATAACAGTATCGGGCTTATCACGCCGCCGGTTGGCGTCGTGCTGAATGTGGTGAGCGGCGTCTCAAAGGTGCCGCTCGGAAAAGTGGTTGCTGGCGTCAATCCGTTTCTGATTTCGCAAGTGATCGTTCTGTTCCTGCTGGTTCTGTTTCCAAGTCTCGTACTGGTACCCATGAACTGGCTTCATTAGGTTCAACATCAACTCTGGGAGGAGAGTTCAATGAGAAAACTGATTATGCTGGCAACGACTGCTCTCATAGCAGGGGCGCTAACCGTACCTGCATTTGCCGAATTCCAGGATCGCAACATCCGCGTTTCGAATGGCATTAACGAGGACCATCCGGTCGGCAACGGCATCAAAGCGATGAATGAATGTCTTGCCGAAAAATCCGGTGGCAAGATGAAGATAACCGCGTTCTGGGGTGGAGCACTGGGAGGCGATTTGCAGGCAACACAGGCACTGCGCTCCGGTGTACAGGAAGGCGTCGTCACATCGTCATCGCCGCTCGTGGGCATCGTTCCCGCACTCGGTGTCTTCGATCTGCCATTTCTCTTCGCTAATGATAAAGAAGCAGATGCCGTCGTCGATGGCCCCTTTGGCAAGATGATGGACGAGAAGCTTGCGTCCGTCGGCCTCGTCAATCTTGCCTATTGGGAAAACGGCTTCCGAAACCTTTCAAACTCAAAACATCCGGTTAATAAGTGGGAAGACTTCAGCGGCATGAAAGTCCGCGTGATGCAGAACAACATCTTCCTCGACACGTTCCAGAACTTTGGTGCCAATGCGACCCCGATGGCTTTTGGTGAAATTTTCTCCGCGCTGGAAACAAAAGCTATCGACGCGCAGGAAAACCCTTACGTCACAATCGATACGTCAAAATTCTTCGAAGTGCAGAAGTACATCACAGAAACGAAACATGCATATACACCGTTTCTGTTCCTGTATTCCAAGCCGATCTTCGACACATATTCACCGGAAGAACAAGCTGCCTTGCGTGAATGTGCCGTTGTCGGTCGCGACATCGAACGCAAGGTCATTCGCGAACTGAACCAGAAGTCGCTCGAGAAGATCAAGGAAGCGGGTCTGGAGGTAAATACCCTCTCGCCGGAAGAGCATGCCCGCATGCTCGAGAAATCCCAGCCGATCTATGCCAAGTACAAATCCCAAATCGGTGACGATGTCATCGATGCGGTACAAAAGCAGCTAGGTGAAATCCGCAAATAGTAAAAGCCTGAACCAAAAGAATAGGCCGCGCTCACTGCGCGGCCTATCTCATTTCACTCAAGCCGCTTTCAGACGATTGTTAACTCGTTCAGCCAGCTTGCGGGCCCGTGCAAGACTATCGGCTTGTTCGGTACTGAAGCGATCTTCTCCGATTTCCATAATCATGAACGTATCGGGCAAGAAAGTCAGTTCATCGAAAATTTCTTCCCACGGAATATCACCCCATCCGATCGGCAGGTGCAGATCGCCAATGCCGAGGGCTGTCGCTTCCGCAGGATGATAAAACTTGTTCATCGTATAAGGGCGACCAAAACTGTCGTGTATGTGCAGATGTCCGGTCACAGGCGCCATAGCGCGAATCTGCGGACGCCAATCCAGACCCAGGCGTGTGCATTCAATATAGGCGTGGCTGAAGTCGATCAATCCACATACGGACGGATGATTGATCGCGGCAACCGTTTCGGCGACCTGGGCCGGTGTCTGCCGATATTCAGCGTCGCTCATAGCGAAGATATTCTCCAGTGCGATCCGGACGCCATAGGTGTTTGCAAGCTCCGCCATTTCAGCGAGCGCATCTCGTTCCATCTTATCGAGATCAGGAATACGAGAAAGCGCTGGCATGGGAGCATGGCCAGAGTGATGAACCAGAATTTCCGCCCCGACACGGTCGCAAAGTTCGAGCATCGCTCGAACAACAGCCTTCTGATACTCTAGATGCTCGCGATCCATGAAGTTGGAAACGATCTGTCCGTGGACACTGTAGCGCGTATCAAACTGTCTGGTGATATTGACAAGACGATCCACGCGTTGCGGAATGAGACGTCCGCCCGAGATTATTTCCTCGCCATATAGCGACAATTCTACAACTTCCGAACCAAGTTCGACGATGTTTCGGATTGCGCCCTCAAGCGTGCTGAAATTGCCGTCACCCGTCGGGGTGCAGAAGCCAATCGCTGATATTGTGTGGTCAGAGGTCATGATGCTCGTCCTGTCAGACATGAAAAATGCGCGAGCCGAATATCCGACATCGCGCATCCCCTCTGGCACGCGCCTATTTCAGGCGTATGACTATGAGAAACGATTTCTCCTCAATTGAGAGGAATCGCGTTTCCATCTTTGCTTGCCTGATATGTGTCGGACAATTCATCATATTTGGCGAAAATGGCATCAAGTCGTTTGCCAAGACGCTGGCGGTCGGCATCAGGCAGGGAGGCAACCATCTTTGGGATCGAGTGACTATGCCAGAAGGCATTATCGCGGTTATATCCACCCGGCTCCAGCGTGAAGACTTCCTTGAGGATCTTCAAATCGTGGGGGATCGAGAAAGCATCTCGTGAATCCTCGTGACTGAACAGGTAGTAGAAATTGTCAAAGCCACTCCATGTAATTGCCGAAAGGCACATGGAACAAGGCTCATGAGTGGAAAGAAAGACCATGTCTTTCGTATCCGGACGCCCGCTCTCTGGCATTTCGTAGAAACGCTTCAAGGTATGCACTTCACCATGCCAGAGTGGATTTTCAGTCTCGTTGTTGGTTTCCGCAAGAACAAGAGATAGATCCGATTTGCGCAACAAAGCTGCACCGAAAACCTTGTTGCCCTCTGCCACGCCTCGTTCAGTCAGCGGAATGACATTCTGCTCGATAACGTCGATCAGCTTTTCAAGCAGTTTCAGTTCATCTGTCTGCACAGTTCTATTCCTCCGGATGTTGCAGAAAAGCGCCGGGCTGTCTTAAGCCCGGCGCTTCTATTGTCACTCCGCAAAGAATGCGAAGCGGATGACGAAGAGTGCTGCAACCAGCCAGGTAGCCAGATGTACGTCACGCGCCTTGCCGGTGAAGGCTTTGAGCACGACGTAGCTGATGAAGCCGAAGGCCAAACCGTTTGCGATGGAATAGGTGAACGGGATAGCCAATGCCGTCAGCGCGGCAGGAGCAGCTTCCGTTACGTCATGCCATTCGATCTCGGTCAACTCACGCATCATCAAGCAGGCAACGTAGATCAGGGCCGGTGCTGTCGCATATGCAGGGACAGAGCCGGCGAGCGGCGAAATGAACAAGGCTGCGAGGAACAGCAGTGCAACAACCAGAGCCGTCAGACCTGTGCGACCGCCAGCCTGAACGCCCGATGCACTTTCGACATAAGCCGTCGTGGAAGACGTACCGAGAAGCGAACCACCAAGAATTGCCGTGCTGTCAGCAAAAAGGGCGCGTCCAAGACGGTTTGGCTTACCCGGTTCGATCAGGCCGCCGCGCTTTGCCACACCGATTAGGGTGCCGGTGGCATCAAAAACCTCGACCAGTACGAAAACCAGGATCACGTGCAGAATGCCCGTATGCAAGGCGCCCATCACATCAAGCTGAAGGAAGGTTGGCGCTAGGCTCGGAGGAGCCGAGAAAACGCCGCCGAACTGGCTGATGCCGAGAGCAATCGATGCAACAGTGACGACGAGAATACCGATGAGGATCGCACCGCGAACTTTCAGGGCATCCAACACAGCTATGATGAAGAAACCGGCAATCGCCAGCAGCGGGCCAGCTTTGGTCAAATCCCCAAGACCAACCAAGGTTGCCTGGTTGCCAACGACAACCCCAGCGCTTTTCAAACCGATCAGAGCCAGGAACATACCGATACCTGCAGCAATCGCGCTACGCAGAGAATGCGGGATACCCTCAACCAACCAGCGACGTATACCCGTCACTGTCAAAATCAGGAAAATAATGCCGGAAATGAAAACGGCACCAAGCGCCTGCTGCCAGGAAAAGCCCATCGCCCCAACAACGGTGAAAGCGAAGAAGGCATTGAGGCCCATGCCGGGCGCCATGCCGATAGGCCAGTTTGCGACGAGCGCCATGATAATCGAGCCGAGCGCCGCCGCAAGGCAGGTGGCGACAAAAACGGCATTTCGATCCATACCTGTAGTGGACAAAATATCCGGGTTTACGAAGATGATGTAAGACATCGTCAGGAAGGTCGTCACGCCGGCAATGATTTCCGTTCTCGCCGTAGTGCCGTGTTCCTGTAATTTGAACAGCTTTTCGAGCATCGTCCCTCCAAGGCAAGCGCCCGTCAATTAGCCCCTCAGTTCGCGTGAAATTGCGACGCGCAACACGTTGCGCTTCGTAATATGCCGAGCCGAGGCAACCTATGCGATTGCCATAATGTTAGTTGCCGCTGCAGATTTGCAGTCGGACATGTTCCCCATACACCCATCGCGGTCAAAAGCACAGTTCTGCCGTGTGAATGCCAGTTTGTTGACATGATTTAGTGTGGACTGAGATATCGCCACGCGCCAGTCACTGATTTGCCGGGAAATATTTGAAACAGATTCAAAAAAGACAGCTCATGAGAGCGGTTTTGATAGTTCTAACTGACTGTTTGAAATGAACTTTGCAACATCAAGGCCGTGCCGTACATGCCTAGCGCAAAAAACGTATGCGCAATAAGATTGAGCAAACGAACGTTACGCGCATTCGGCAATTTGGATGCCGCCCAGCCGATTCCCAAGCCGGGTTGCAACAGAAACCACCCTGCCGATACTGTCAGTATACCAAAAATCCAAACCGGCAAAAAGACCGGGTCCGCAAGCCATTCCGCACCACCATAGATGGCGAAGATAACACCGTAAAGAATACCGACCACATAGTGCCCAATCCAGCCAAGAGCTACTTCATGCTTATAAGGCTTGGCATCAGAAATATCATCGTGGAAAATTTGCCCGTGGCGGAGATGCCAGAACCACCGACCGACCAGCCCCCAATTTGGGCGCGCCTGCCCCGGCATTGCTGCCAGTATCAATGCCCACAAGTCCATTATGATCGTTGCGCCGATCCCAATCAGGATTCCACGCCAGATAATGTCCATGTTTATTGTTCCTCTGCATCACCGGACGGCCAGATAAGCCTGAGACCGCCCGATGATGCAAGTGATAGATATGCGTGCACTCCTGCATTCCACGCAATACTAACTGGCAACGACTTCGCACAATAAAAAACAAGCACCGGCAATAGACACTGCTATGAAATAAAGGCGATGAAGATAGGTAAGCCAACCGCAGCTACAACGGAAAGGTCGTATCTTCATCGCCTGCCCCCGCAAAAGCAACTTGGCGGAAAATCGAGAGAACGACAATCGCGATCTGTCCCAAAATGGTACGGATTATGTCTCATTTCCTATGTAAGAAGAGCGATCAGTTAAAATTTGCGCTGCTGTCAGCGCGCTAAACGAAATTATACAAGCCGGAGCTGGAATCTCAGATCAAAGAATTAGCTATAGAAAAAACAAAAGCGCCGGGACTGGAGACCGACGCTTTGTTACTTTATTCGATTTTCACTTACGGGGCGATCTTTCAGGAGACACGCCATAAGTTATTACTTACCGAAAACGGCGCTCTGAATCTGCGAACGCGAAACACCAATATCGGCAAGAAGATGATCGTCCATTGCACCAAGCTCACGAATAGCGCGGCGGCGGGATACGAACTGCTGTACTTTCTGACGAATGTTCATTTGCTTTCTCCTCGTTTGGATGATTGCTAAATAGGCGTTTGCCCAAATTTCCACCACGGATATGATTGCAAATGAGGCATGCGTTTTTGCTTGAGCTCAAAACCTTGAAAAGGTCGAATTTACTTCTTTTCCAAGCAATGATCCAATTATAGACTTAAATGCAGAATTTCAGAAATGTCTTTTGCCAATGAGCTTCTAATCGATTAAGGGAGCGGAAGGAACGAATTCCTCCCCGGTTTCTTTCGGACATCGCCATGCTTTACGGTATTTTTCTCGCGTTTGCGTCCTATGCGGCATTCGCTGTCAGCGACGCCTGCGTCAAGTTTCTTGATGGCACGCTCTCGCCATATGAAGTCGCATTCTTCGGTGCAGTGCTAGGTCTGCTGGCTATTCCTTTTACAAAGAAAGCTGACGATGCCTGGTTCGATATGTTTCGCACCACCAACATCAAGATGTGGCTGTTGCGGACCGTAACCGCTGCCATGGGCACGATAGGCAGCGTTACGGCATTCACGCATCTCTCCATGGCAGAAGCCTTCGCGCTCATTTTCCTGCTCCCAGCCTACGTAACAATACTTTCAGTGGTGTTCTTGAAGGAGCAGGTTGGCTGGCGGCGATGGTCGGCAGTTCTCATCGGCTTTGTCGGTGTTCTGATTGTGCTTCGCCCCGGTTTCAGAGAACTCTCGATCGGCCATCTCGGGGCTCTTGCCGCTGGCATGGGTGGCGCGATGAGCATCATCATCTTCCGCGTCATGGGGAAGCATGAAAAGCGCATATCGCTTTATACAAGCGGGCTAATCGGCCCTATCATCATCTGCGGGGCTTTAATGACCCCGTCCTATGAAGCGCCAAATACCGAGCAATGGATTTACCTCGCGGGCTACGGCCTGCTTGCAGCCCTCGCCAATATCCTACTGATGCTTGCGGCCCAACGCGCTCCAGCGAGCGCTATTGCCTCTCCACAGTATAGCCAGATGATCTGGGCGATCCTTTTCGGATATTTTGTTTTCCACGATCATATAGATACGCCAATGCTGATCGGCATTGTTCTCATTACTATTTCCGGCCTCTTCACCTTCATCCGCGAGAGACAACGCGGCGTTAAGGGGCCTCCGGCTGTTGTCACATCGGAACCGACTCCGGCGCTTTTGGAAGCCAAAGTGGAACAATCTTGAAGCTCGACAGCGACAAGTTCGCGCTTGTCTCGGACGTTGCCTGCTCCTACGATGTGGACAGCCTGTCCAGGATCGACGAAATAACGCTTCAAACAGAAGTGCTTAGGACATTGATCTGATTCAATCATATCGAGGCGCACCAAGCATTTTTCCGATAGCGATCTGTGTTTGAATGCGCTCTGACGCTGGCAGAAGCATGAGAAATATACTTGTCAAAGGACTAGGGAAATGACCGATAAACGGGCGATGTGGACCTATTACAAGGGCGAATGGCGTGAAGGAGATGTTCGCATTCTCGGTGCGGCATCACAAGCTACTTGGCTTGGTTCGCTGGTATTTGACGGCGCACGCTTGTTTGAAGGTGTTACGCCGGATCTCGACCGTCACTCAGCACGTGCCAACGACTCAGCCCGTGCTCTGGGATTGGAACCGACACTTTCCGCCAATGACATCGAGGCGCTTGCGCGCGAGGGCCTGAAAAAATTCGCACCGGGCACAGACGTTTATATCCGCCCCATGTACTGGGCAGAAGAAGGTGACGCCAGCGCAGTCGCTCCACTTGCATCATCCACGGATTTTGCACTCTGCCTTGAAGCGATCCCCATGGTCGAGCCGAAGGGCTTCACCATAACCACGACATCGTTTCGTCGGCCATATCTGGAAGTCATGCCGGTCAATGCCAAGGCGGCCTGCCTCTATCCAAACAATGCTCGCATGCTGCGTGAAGCAAAGGCAAAAGGTTTTAACAATGCACTGGTGACCGACGTCGTCGGCAACGTTGCAGAGACGGCCACATCGAACGTTTTCATGGTGCGTGGCGGCGAAGTTTTTACGCCAGTTCCCAACGGAACCTTCCTCAACGGTATCACGCGCCAGCGCGTCATAAGTTTGCTGCGCGCAGCGGGCGTTACCGTTCACGAAACGACACTGAAGATTGAAGACTTCCGCCGGGCAGACGAAATCTTCTCCTCCGGCAATATGAGCAAAGTTGTGCCGATTATCGGTTTTGATGATCGCAAACTGGAATATGGGCCGCTGACCAAACGCGCTCGTGCTCTTTATTGGGAGTGGGCTCACGCCTGATCTCCAAACACAACATCTCCGGTCGTTGGATCGGAGATGTTTGTTCCTTCTCCCACAATAGCTGACCTCATCATCACATGATCGAACATACGCCCCTTTTTCTCGCAATTGCAGTTATTGCGGCATTTCTTGTCGGGCTTTCGAAAGGTGGCTTGCCGTCGGTCGGTACACTTGCCGTTCCGTTGATGGCATTGGTCATATCACCAGTTACTGCTGCCGCTCTTTTGCTTCCGATCTATGTCATCAGCGACATGTTCGGCCTGTATCTTTATCGCCACCACTTTTCCGCGCGTAATCTGGCGATCCTGACCCCGGCGGCAATTCTCGGCGTAGGCATTGGCTGGATGTTCAGTGCACATCTGTCTCCGACATTCATCGGAATGCTTGTCGGATTGGTCGGCATCCTTTTCTGTTTCAATGCATGGTTCGGCGCACGCTATCGCAAGCAGGCACGAAAGGCAGACGTTCGCGGCGGTGCCTTCTGGGGTGTACTTACCGGCCTTACCAGTTTCGTCTCTCATTCCGGCGCACCACCGTTTCAGATGTATGTGCTGCCACAACACCTTCCAAAACTGGTCTTTGCTGGCACATCGACTATTCTTTTTGCCATCGTCAACGCCGCAAAGCTCGTGCCCTACTGGCAATTGCAGCAGTTTTCCAATCTCGACACATCACTCGGCCTTTGGCTCGTCCCTGCCGCCGTCATTGGCACCTTTGTTGGCGCAAGGCTGACACGGATCATGCCCGACGGCCCATTCTTTCTGCTGGTGCAGCTGACATTATTCGGACTTTCCATCAAGTTGATTGCCGACTGGATTGCGCCTTATTTCTTCGGTTGAATACATTCGGTCACCGCTTGCAACACTTCACCCCTTCGGTCACGATGCTTTCATCAAGCGCCTTTTGGGAGAGAGGAAGCGGGGATGGCCGATGCTGATGCGATAATCATTGGAGCAGGGCTGGCGGGACTTGTCGCCGCTCACGAACTAGCTGCAGCCGGACGCAAAGTCATTCTCCTTGAGCAGGAAGGGGAAAATTCCATCGGTGGACAAGCGTTCTGGTCTCTCGGTGGGCTCTTCATGGTCGACAGTCCCGAACAGCGTCGCCTTGGCATCAAAGACAATATCGACCTCGCGCGACAGGACTGGTTCGGATCGGCACAATTTGACCGTTCCGAAGATCACTGGCCAAAACGCTGGGCTGAATCCTATCTCGAGTTTGCCGCCGGAGAAATGCGGGCGTGGCTTCATGGTCTTGGCATGCGCTGGTTTCCTGTTGTCGGCTGGGCAGAGCGTGGCGGAGCAAAAGCAGATGGTCACGGTAATTCAGTGCCGCGGTTTCATGTGACCTGGGGAACAGGACCTGCTGTTGTAGCACCGTTCGAACGGTCGCTCCGCGCAGCAATCAGCAAAGGACTCATAACCCTAAAATGCCGTCATAGGGTCAACAGCATCGCTACTACCGGCGGGCGCGTCGGTGGCGTCTATGGAGAGGTGCTGGCGCCATCGACTGCCGAGCGCGGGCAATCTTCGTCACGCGATACTATTGGCGAGTTTGCCTATTTTTCTGACTGTGTAATCGTCACATCTGGTGGCATAGGCGGCGACCCGGACAAAGTTCGAAGGGCATGGCCACGCGACAGGCTGGGCATTCCTCCGAAAGAAATGGTATTGGGCGTTCCGGCTCACGTTGATGGACGCGGCATCGATATTGCCGTGGCTGCTGGTGGACATGTCATCAATGCTGATCGCATGTGGCACTATACGGAAGGCGTGCGAAACTGGAACCCAATCTGGCCAAACCATGGTATTCGCATTCTGCCCGGGCCATCATCCATGTGGTTCGACGCCAGGGGCAATCGTCTCCCCGCGCCCTGTCTTCCCGGTTTCGATACGCTTGGCACTCTCAAGCATATTCTCTCGACCGGCTACGATTATTCCTGGTTCATATTGACTGAGAAAATCATCCGCAAAGAGTTTTCACTATCCGGATCGGAACAAAATCCGGACCTCACCGGCAAAAACTGGAAGCTTTTGCTTAAAAGCCGCCTCGGCAAGGCTTCCCCACCGCCGGTCAAGGCGTTCTTGGACAATGGAGCCGACTTTATTACAGCCGGAACGCTGGACGAACTTGTTGCAAGAATGAACGGTTTGACTGGCGAAAAAATCCTCAATCCAGATCATATCCGCTATCAAATGGAAGCGCGGGATCGCGAAATAGCGAACCGTTATTCCAAGGATGCACAGGTGATGGCAATCCACAATGCCCGCGCCTATATCGGTGATCGTTTCACACGCGCGGTGCCGCCGCATTCTCTGCTCGACCCAACCAATGGTCCGCTTATTGCTGTGAAACTTCATATTCTGACGCGCAAGACGCTTGGTGGCTTGCATACCGATATGGATGCCCAGGTGCTGAATGCGGCTGGCGAAAAAGTGCCTGGATTATATGCAGCAGGCGAGGCTGCTGGCTTTGGCGGCGGCGGTTATCATGGTTACAACGCGCTTGAAGGAACGTTTCTCGGAGGCTGCATCTTTTCCGGCCGGACAGCCGGACGTGCAGCGGCAGCCAGAATATGACTCCCATTTCTGAAAAGTATCAGACTCAACATCGGCCTTCCGCGGCCTCATTCCATATATGAGTTTTTTATTTTTCAGTGTCGCGCCTACTCTCGAAACCCTATGCGGTGCGGCAACATAATGCCCCAGTAAGAAACAGGGAGTCCCTTAGGGGCAGTTCAGGCATGACAATGGATTTCGCCGTCCTTGCAATTGGGATTGGCTTTTTCGCACTGATGTTCGGCTATTTGCGCATCTGCGAACGGCTTTGAGGCATCGCCATGATTGAATACATCGCTGGCGCTTTGGTTGCAGCCTTCATAGCCGCTTATCTCCTTTACGCGCTCATACGACCGGAGCGGTTCTAGGCCAATCTGTGGCCCAGCCCGCGTAACCGGCAGCCTTTCAGGCCTCGGAAAAGACCATGACACTCAATGGATGGATTCAGATCCTCGTTTTTTGCGGGATCATCATTTTGCTCGTCAAACCGCTCGGCGGTTACATGACACGTGTTTTCAGCGGTGAGCGGACCTTCCTTTCACCTGTCCTCGTTCCAGTCGAGCGTGGGCTTTATCGCCTCGCAGGCACAAACGAACGAGAAGAACAGCATTGGATGACCTACACCGTCTCCCTCTTGCTATTCAATTTGGCCGGCTTTCTGCTGCTTTATATACTGCAACGGTTTCAGGGCTCCCTGCCCTTCAATCCGATGGGTATGAGCAACGTGCCGGCAGATCTCGCCTTCAACACCACTGCCAGTTTTGTCACCAACACCAACTGGCAGAACTATGGCGGTGAAAGCACTATGTCCTACCTGACACAAATGGCAGGGCTGACAGTGCAGAACTTCGTTTCAGCCGCTACTGGCGTTGCCGTCGCCATAGCGCTCATTCGCGCGTTCTCGCGCAAATCCATGAAAACGCTTGGAAGTTTCTGGGTCGACCTCACACGCTGCACGCTCTACGTCCTTTTGCCCTTGTGCATTGTTCTCACTCTAGCTTTCGTCGGCCTCGGCGTACCGCAAACGATTGGGGCTTATGCTGAAGCAACGACGCTGGAAGGCGCAAGACAGGTGATCGCACTCGGACCGGTTGCTTCGCAGCTTGCCATCAAGATGCTCGGCACCAATGGCGGCGGCTTCTTCAATGCCAATTCGGCGCATCCCTTCGAAAATCCTGACGCTATCTCCAACATGATCCAGATGGTTGCGATTTTCGCTATTGGCGCGGCCCTCACCAACGTCTTCGGACGAATGGTCGGCAACGAACGCCAGGGTTGGGCGATTTTTGCTGCCATGGGCATATTGTTCGTTGCAGGCGTTGCTATCTGCTACTGGGCGGAAGCGGCAGGCAACCCCCTTATCCATGCGCTCGGCATCGATGGCGGCAACATGGAGGGCAAGGAAACGCGTTTCGGCATTGCAATGTCCGCACTTTTCGCCGTCGTTACGACCGCCGCGTCTTGCGGTGCGGTGATCGCCATGCATGACAGCATGATGGCACTGGGCGGAATGATCCCCATGATCAATATGATGCTGGGAGAGATTATCATCGGCGGCGTAGGCGCAGGCTTTTACGGAATTGTTCTGTTCATCGTCGTTGCCATTTTCGTGGCCGGGCTGATGGTTGGACGCACTCCTGAATATCTCGGCAAGAAGATCGAGGCCAAGGAGGTGAAAATGGCGATGCTCGCCGTACTCTGCCTGCCGCTGTCGATCCTTGGCTTTACGGCAATCGCCTCCGTCATTCCGGCAGGCTTGAGTTCCATTGCCAATCCGGGACCGCACGGTTTTTCGGAAATCCTCTATGCCTATACGTCGGGAACCGCCAATAACGGCTCGGCATTCGGCGGGCTCTCCGGCGACACGCCCTGGTACAATATCACCATCGGTCTCGCCATGCTGATGGGCCGATTTCTGGTGATCGTTCCTGCAATGGCAATAGCCGGTTCACTTGTCGCCAAGAAAGCAGCTCCCCAATCTGCAGGCACCTTCCCTACAACCGGCCCGCTTTTCGTAGGCTTGCTGATCGGCGTCATCCTTGTGGTTGGAGGTTTGATCTTCTTCCCAGCGCTGGCACTCGGTCCCATTGCCGAACACCTCGCTATGGTGAAGGGGCAGATGTTCTGATGCTGAAACCCTCTAGCTGCATTCTCTCGATCCTTCTAGCAACGACCGTTCTTCTTCTCGCGGTTCAGCTTGCCGGATTGATCTGAGCTTTCCGAACGGAAACGTAATTTTACTGGAGCCTCTGTTATGAGCCAGTCCAAATCCGCGAGCATTCTCGATGCCCGCATCCTTTTACCCGCCATCGGCGATGCCTTTCGCAAGCTCAACCCCAGAAGCCTTGCACGCAATCCGGTAATGTTTGTGGTTGCCGTCGTTTCGCTACTCACGACATTGCTGCTTTTGAAAGACGTGGTCGCCGCCAATCCAAATGTCGGTTTCTCATTCCAGATCGTATTGTGGCTGTGGTTCACAGTCCTGTTTGCCAATTTTGCCGAGGCCGTCGCAGAAGGCCGCGGCAAAGCGCAGGCAGATTCGTTGCGTCGGACGCGAACGGAAACTCAAGCCAAACTTCTGGATAATCCCGGAGGCCCAAGCTGGAAAAGCGTGCCGGGAACGAGCTTGAAAGTTGGCGATATCGTTCTGGTAGAAGCGAATGACATTATTCCCTCAGACGGAGAAGTCATCGAAGGTGTGGCATCCGTCAACGAAGCTGCCATCACTGGCGAATCCGCGCCGGTCATCCGAGAATCCGGTGGCGACCGCTCTGCCGTTACAGGCGGAACACAGGTCCTGTCCGATTGGATCAAGGTTCGTATCACAGCCGCGCAAGGTTCGACCTTCATCGACAAGATGATCAGTCTCGTGGAAGGCGCCGAACGCCAGAAAACGCCAAATGAGATCGCGCTCAATATTCTGCTTGCAGGCATGACGCTGATCTTCGTTCTCGCCGTCGTTACGATCCCGAGCTTTGCGACTTATGCAGGCGGCTACATCTCTGTCACGGTACTGGTCGCACTTTTCGTCACCCTGATCCCGACCACAATCGGTGCCTTGCTTTCTGCTATTGGCATTGCAGGCATGGACCGCCTCGTACGCTTCAATGTGCTTGCCATGTCCGGGCGTGCAGTAGAAGCAGCAGGTGACGTCGACACCCTTCTCCTCGACAAGACCGGAACGATCACTCTTGGCAATCGTCAGGCAACTGCTTTTGTGCCGGTCAATGGCGTGACTGAGCAAGAACTTGCCGATGCAGCGCAACTGGCCTCTCTTGCCGATGAAACACCGGAAGGTCGTTCCATCGTCGTTCTCGCCAAGGAAAAATACGGATTGCGCGGGCGCGATATGCAAGGTCTTCACGCGCATTTCGTACCATTCACAGCACAAAGCCGCATGAGCGGGGTCGACATTGAAGGTTCCATCATTCGCAAAGGCGCTGTGGATGCTGTGCTTGCCTATGTGGGGCAGAGCAGGCACACCGATGAAAGAACACACTCGGAACTGCAATCCATCGCTGACACAATCGCCAAGGCTGGCGGCACACCACTTGCGGTCGCTAAAGACGGCCATCTTCTCGGCGTTGTGCACCTGAAGGACATCGTCAAAGGCGGTATCCGCGAACGTTTTGCAGAGTTGCGTCGCATGGGGATCCGCACGGTCATGATCACCGGTGATAACCCGATGACCGCTGCAGCCATAGCTGCTGAAGCCGGTGTGGACGACTTTCTTGCGCAGGCAACGCCTGAAAACAAGCTGTCGCTGATCCGTGAAGAACAGGCGAAGGGCAAACTAGTTGCAATGTGCGGGGACGGCACCAATGATGCCCCCGCCCTGGCTCAGGCCGATGTCGGCGTGGCCATGAATACCGGTACGGTTGCCGCACGTGAAGCAGGCAATATGGTCGATCTCGACAGTGACCCCACGAAACTCATCGAAATCGTTGAAATCGGCAAGCAATTGCTGATGACGCGCGGAGCGCTGACGACCTTCTCCATTGCCAATGACATTGCAAAATATTTTGCCATTATTCCGGCGATGTTTCTGGCCTTCTATCCTCAACTTGGCGCGCTCAACATCATGGGACTCGCTACGCCACAGAGCGCTATTCTGTCAGCCATTATCTTCAACGCCTTGATTATTGTGGCCCTGATCCCGCTTTCGCTGAAAGGCGTTACCTACAAGCCGGTTGGCGCTGGAGCGCTCCTCTCGCGCAATCTACTGATCTACGGCCTCGGCGGCGTCATCGTGCCGTTCATCGGCATCAAGGCCATCGATATGGCCATTACCGCCCTTGGCCTCGCATAAGGATTAGCAAAAATGCTGAAACAACTTCGCCCAGCGCTTGTGATGATCGTGTCGCTTACCGTTATAACGGGATTGCTCTATCCGCTTGGTATGACGGGTATCGCACAGGCGATCTTTCCTGCCAATGCCAATGGCAGCCTGATCGAAAAGGACGGTACAATCATTGGCTCCGAATTGATCGGACAAGGCTTCACAGGCGATCGCTACTTTCACGGTCGACCATCTGCCGCAGGACAGAACGGTTATGATGCCGCGAGTTCCGGCGGTTCCAATCTCGGCTCAACCAACCCAAAACTCATCGAGCGCATTAAAGCCGACGCCACTGCGCTGGCACAAAGCGAAGACTCCGCACCACCGCCGATCAACCTCGTGACAACTTCCGCAAGCGGCCTCGATCCGCATATTTCGCCGGAGGCAGCTTTTTATCAGATATCCCGCGTTGCGAAAGCGCGCGGGATGAATGAAGCCGCATTGCGCGGAATTGTCGAGCAACAGATTGAAGCTCGCGAACTTGGCTTCCTCGGTGAACCGGTGGTCAATGTTTTGAAGCTGAACCTTGTTCTGGACAGGACAGGCGCCAAGTAGAATAACTGGCGGCGGCATGATTTGCCGCCCCTTCCTTTCAGGAGTGTTGTTTGACATCGGACCCGCTTCGCTTCGGCGAGAACAGACCTTCCCCCGATGCTCTACTTGAACAGGCGGAACGCGAAACGCGTGGCCGCCTGAAGATATTTCTCGGTGCTGCGCCGGGCGTCGGCAAGACCTATGAAATGCTGATGTCGGGCCGCGCGCGCAAAGCCGACGGAATAGATGTCGTCATCGGCGTTGTGGAAACACATGGGCGAGCGGAAACCGAAGCCCTGACTGAGGGGCTTGAAATCGTGCCTCGTACGCAAGTGTCCTACCGTGGTCATCAACTTGATGAAATGGACATTGATGCCGTTTTGGCTCGCAAACCGCAACTGGTTCTTGTGGACGAACTGGCGCACACAAACGCATCGGGCAGCAGGCATCCCAAGCGCTATCAGGATGTCGAGGAAATTCTGGCGCGTGGGATTGATGTGTATACGACGCTCAATATCCAGCACGTCGAAAGCCTCAACGACGTTGTGGCGCAAATCACCCGCATCCGGGTACGCGAAACAGTGCCGGACAGTATCATCGACCGTGCCGACGATATAGAATTGATCGATCTCACGCCGAACGATCTCATCAAGCGCCTCAATGAAGGCAAGATTTATCTCCCGAAGACTGCAAAACGGGCAATCCGAAATTATTTTTCTCCGGGAAATCTGACCGCGCTGCGTGAATTGGCGCTGCGCCGTACGGCCCAGCGCGTGGACGAGCAGCTGCTCAGCCATATGCGCGCGCACGCTATTGAAGGGCCATGGGCAGCTGGCGACCGCATACTAGTTGCAGTCGATGATCGTCCCCGTAGTGTATCGCTGGTTCGCTATGCACGTCGGTTAGCAGACCGCCTGCGTGCGCCGTGGGCGGCCATTCATATCGAAACCGCACGTTCTGCCGGGCTTACTGAAGAAGCAAAAGACAGGCTTGCAACCGCATTAAGGCTCGCTGAACAGCTTGGCGGCGAAACAATCATCATTCCGGGCCAGTCCGTCGCTGAAGATATTGTCCGCTACGCTTCAGCCCACAACTTCACTCAGATCGTCGCCGGGAAGTCCATAAAGGCGCGCTGGCGTGAGATGATTGACGGCTCCACTGCGCGTGAACTTGTTCGGCTTTCCGGCGCTATCGATATTCATATTACGGCAGGTGTCGAGCATGAAAACGGAGGAGCCGGCCGCAAGGTCAGTACCGCTAGGCAGAACGCGACGCTCGATATCCGACCTTATCTGATCGGTATCGCCATTACTGGTGTAGCGCTTATCGCTGGATTGCTTCTCGACCAGTTTCTGGACGTACGCAGCATAGCTCTGGTTTTTGTTGTCGGCGTCCTCGGCGTTGCTGTCACCCTTGGTCTTTGGCCCGCGCTTTTCGCGTCCGTATTGAGCGCTTTCGCCTATAATTTCTTCTTTCTTTCTCCCCTCTATACGCTTTCCATCGCTGACCCCGAAAGCGTCGTAGCGCTTATTTTTTTCCTGTTTGTGAGCTTTATTGCCAGTAATCTGGCTAGTCGCGTTCAGCGGCAGGCCGCCGCTGCGCGACAACGCGCCCGCATGACGGAAGACCTGTATCTTTTCAGCAAAAAACTGGCGGGAACCGGTTCAATCGATGACGTGCTATGGGCCACCGCGTTCCAGATCGCATCGATGCTCAAGGTCCGCGCGGTGATCTTGCTCCCCGAAGGAAACAGCATCGCCGTCAGGGGCGCATATCCGCCCGATGACACTCTGGATGACGCTGATATCGCTGCCGCACACTGGACTTGGGAACATGATCTTCCTGCGGGGCGCGGTGCCAATACGCTCCCAGGTGCCAAGCGGCTATATCTGCCGCTCAAAACCGCACGAACATCTGTGGGTGTCATCGGACTCGACAATGATCGCATAGGCCCTATTCTCACACCAGAACAGCAGCGCCTCTTCGAAGCTTTGGCCGATCAGGCCGCAATTGCTATCGAACGCGTTCAGCTTGTCGGTGATGTGGAGCGAGCCAGGCTTGCAGCGCAAGCCGACAAGCTGCGTTCAGCTCTCCTGACTTCAATCTCCCACGATCTGAAGACCCCGCTGGCCGCAATTCTCGGTGCCGCCACAACCTTGCGTGATTATTCCAGCTCATTGCCAGAGGCCGATCAGTCCGATCTGGTCACAACGATGGTAGACCAATCGGAACGCTTGAACCGTTTTATCGCCAACCTCCTCGATATGACACGGATCGAAGCGGGTGCGATGAAGCCCAATCTGTCCCTTCATTATGTTGGCGACCTCATTGGAGCTGCACTCAATCGTGCAGCCAAGATACTGGTCCATCATCAGGTCAATATTTCTGTTCCAGCTGATTTGCCCATGGTTCAGCTTGATGCTGTTCTGTTCGAGCAAGTTCTGTTCAATTTGTTCGACAATGCGGCGAAATATGCCCCTGAAAACACATCGATTACGATTAAGGCCCATGCTGGGCCGTCTCGTATGACACTCGAAATCAGTGATCGGGGCCCCGGCATTCCACCGGATGATCTGGAACGTGTATTCGATACATTCTATCGTGTACGTAAAGGTGACCATGTGCAGGCCGGAACCGGACTGGGTCTTTCAATCGCTCGCGGTTTTATTGAAGCGATGGGAGGCTCTATTCGAGCAAGCAATCGGCATGAAGGCACCGGTGCCGTTTTTACAATCACTTTGCCCGTCCTTGCTGATGAAGTTGACAAAAACTCATGAACGATCCGAAATTAAAGATTCTCGTTGTTGACGATGAACCCGCTATCCGGAAGTTGTTGCGGGTTGGGCTAACCACGGAAGGCTATACCGTTGTCGAGGCGGTGAACGGCGGCGAAGCTGATACACACATCGCAACGGAAAAGCCCGATATCGTGCTTCTCGATCTGGGGCTTCCAGATACTGATGGGCACGCTCTATTGCAACGCTGGAGAGAAACCGGTGTGACCTTGCCGGTTCTCATCCTCTCAAGCCGGACCGACGAAGCGGGGATCGTCCGTGCCCTCGAAGAGGGAGCCGACGATTACGTTCCAAAACCTTTCGGTATGAAAGAGCTTGCTGCGCGTTTGCGGGTCGCACTGCGACACAGGCTGCAACAGCAGGGAGAAAAGCCGCTTTTCCAAAGCGGCGGCTTTACGGTCGATCTTGTTCGCCGCATTGTGAAACTCAACGGCGAAGAAGTTAAATTGTCGCCGAAGGAATATGACATCCTTCGACTCCTCGTACAGCATGCCGGGAAAGTATTGACACACCATTTCATTCTCAACCAGGTCTGGGGGCCTGCAGCGGACGTTCAATATCTTCGCATCTATGTTCGTCAGCTACGACAGAAGATTGAAAAGTCGCCAGATCAGCCGCATTATATTCTAACTGAAACAGGCGTCGGCTACAGGCTGCGCGAAGCTGATCCAGCTCCCTGAGAAAGCCGGAACCAAGCCTTTGCGAAAGCGTTGTTTGCCAAGCAACCAGGGTGATGGAGGCAAGCGTGGTCGAGCTGGTCAACAATATCGAGAATCTGGAATTTATCATTGCCAAAGCCCGAGAATATGATGTTCAGGTTCCCGCAACCGATGAAGAATCCGGTTCGAATGCCAGCGACGACAATGAAGTCGATATTCTCGATGCCTCGCTGGCAAACCCCACTCGCAAAGAACTTTTTGCGGCTATCCGCTCCCTAAATATCGACGAGCGGCAGGAATTGCTTGCCCTTATGTGGGTGGGTCGCGGCGACTTCAGCGCTGATGAATGGGACGAAGCCCTTTCAACTGCCGCCGATCGCGACAATGGTCGCGAAGCTAAATATCTCATCGGTACACCACTTCTGGGAGATTATCTGGAGGAAGGACTGGTCGCCCTCGGCTTCGATGTCGAAGCCTACGATAATGAATAAGAAAAATTGATGTTTCCATGTACCCTTCTGTTTTGACGCCGCCATATCCGCGCATTAGTGTCGAGCGCAAATCGGGTTGGTTCATGCTGACCCTGAACATTAAGCGCGACGGAGGACGGCACGATGCTTCAGAAAAACCTCGACCAGAAAACTGACTTCTATATTGATGGGGCGTGGCGCGCTCCATTAGAAGCCAAGACCATTGAGGTCATCAATCCCGCCGACGAAAAGCCTTATGCCGTCATTTCTGCGGGTTCTTCACAGGACATTGATCTGGCGGTCGCAGCCGCACGCAAGGCTTTTCCGACCTGGAGCGAAACGCCAGCAGAAGAACGCATCGGCCATATCCGGCGGTTAGTAGAAATTTACGAAACCCGTTTGGAGGAAATGGCCAAGGCAATTTCGCTCGAAATGGGTGCGCCAATCACACTTGCGCGTGAATCGCAGGCCGCAGCTGGCCTCTCTCATACCAAGGCTTTCATCGCGGCCTTCGAAAACTTCGAGTTCGAAGAGATCCTTTCTCCGAAACACCCGAACCAGACGGTCGTGCGCGAACCGATCGGTGTTTGCGGCCTCATTACGCCATGGAATTGGCCAATGAACCAGATCGCGTTGAAAGTAATTCCCGCGCTTGCTGTTGGCTGCACCGTCATCCTGAAACCGTCCGAAATCGCGCCAATGTCGGCTATGCTGTTTGCAGAATTTGTGGATCAAGCAGGCTTCCCGAAAGGTGTTTTCAATCTCGTCAATGGTGAAGGCACCGTTGTTGGCGAAGCGTTGTCGCAACACGCAGACGTCGACATGATGTCCTTCACGGGCTCCACCCGCGCAGGAACGGCAGTTTCGCGGGCCGCAGCAGCAACGGTAAAACGCGTTTCGCTGGAACTTGGCGGCAAGTCGCCGAACATCGTTTTTGCCGATGCCGACTTGGAAAAAGCTATGTCACGCAGCCTTGCGCATTGCTTCGAGAATACAGGACAGTCGTGCAATGCACCGACGCGCATGCTGGTTGAGCGCTCCGTTTACGACAAGGCCGTGGAAATCGCGAAGAAGGTGACCGCAGGTACCAAGGTAGGCGACCCGGCCAAAGAAGGCGATCACATTGGGCCGCTTTCCTCCTCGATCCAGTTCGAGAAAGTTCAGCAGTTGATCCAGAAGGGAATTGATGAAGGTGCGCGGCTTGTGGCAGGTGGTACAGGGCGTCCCGATGGGTTCACCGAAGGTGATTTCGTCAAGCCGACCGTCTTTGCAGACGTGAACAATGACATGACGATTGCCCGCGAAGAAATCTTCGGGCCGGTGCTTGCAATGATCCCTTTCGAGACGGAAGAAGAAGCCATTGCCATTGCCAACGACACTCCATATGGACTTGCAGCCTATATTCAGACCGGTAGTCTGGAACGTGCAAAACGCGTGGCTCGCAAATTGCGCGCTGGCATGGTGCAGATCAACGGCACATCGCGCGCACCCGGTAGTCCGTTCGGCGGCTACAAGCAATCGGGCAATGGTCGCGAAGGTGGCAAGTGGGGTCTGGAAGACTTCATGGAAGTAAAACTTATCAGTGGATGATCCTTACACGATCACAAGAAAAAGGCGCCGCTTAGCGGCGCCTTTTAGTTTCCCACTTGAGGTTCAAGCTTTCTCGATAACACGGATACGCTGATCCCCACCAATATCGATGAACTGCGTTGGTGGCGGCACTTCGTGAACATCATGTGAGCCGAAACTCTCAGGATAGAATCCATACCCCTGAGGAGCTTGGGGTGGGTTTTGATCGTCGATCAAACGACCGCCTGTCAGCTCCGTCATCGGATCGGGAATGGCCGAGATCAGTCGCCGGGTGTAAGGATGCATCGGATTTGAGAATATCCGGTCCCATGGCCCACTCTCAACAATCTGGCCAAAATACATCACCGCCACCCGATCGCTCATATGCTCCACGACACTCAAATCATGGCTGATCATGATATAGGAAAGGCCAAGTCGCTCTTTCAACTCCAGCAGCAGATTGATGATTTGTGCCCGGATTGAAACATCAAGCGCCGACACGGGTTCATCAAGCACGATAACTTTCGGATTGAGGAGTAATGCGCGCGCAATTCCTATGCGCTGGCGTTGGCCACCAGAAAACTCGTGCGGAAAACGCTTTGCCTGCTCGGGCTTCAAACCGACCAGACGCAGAATTTCTTCGATACGTCCATCCACTTCACCACGCGACGTCACACCGTGAAGTCGCAGAGGTGCGGCTAGCGACGTGTAGACTGTCTGCCGCGGATTGAGTGAAGCAAATGGGTCCTGAAAGACCATCTGCGCCATCTTGGCTCGTTCCAACCGGGATGGTTCGTTCTTTCCGGTGATCGAACGTCCTTCGAAATAAATCTGCCCACTTGTGGGCTTCTGTAAACCGACGATGGACAGTGCAAGTGTAGACTTACCGCAACCAGATTCTCCCACAATCGAAAGGCACTCACCCTTGTTAAGAGTCAGGCTGAGATTATTAACGGCGCGCAACATTTGCTTGGAAGGACTGAAAATGCCACCGCTCACCGGGAAGTAAACGCAGACATCGTCGATGCGGACCAATGGTTCTACCAGTTTGGTTGAATGTATGTCATTCATAATGGAAACACCTCACCACACCGGCGTCCTCAAGTGGTGTCCAGCCCGGTTTTTGCGCACGACAAACATCGGTCGCGCGCGTGCAACGCGGCTCAAACCTACAGCCTTTCGGAAAAGCGGAAATCGACGGCACGACACCTTCGATCTCCTGCAGCCGCAACTGACCTTCTTTCTGGCGAGAACCAAGCTGCGGGAGCGAAGCCAGAAGACCATGCGCATAAGGATGCGCCGGATGGTGGAACAGGCCTGCTGTTATGCGTTCTTCGACCAGATGTCCTGCGTACATCACACCCACGCGACGGCACATTTTCGCAATGACACCCAGATCGTGACTGATCATCAGAACGGAAGTCCCTCGCGCTGTGCAAAGTTCTTGCATCAGACGCAAAATTTCCGCCTGAACCGTCACATCGAGCGCGGTCGTGGGTTCATCAGCGATCAGCAGATCAGGATTGCATGCAAGTGCAATAGCAATCATCACGCGCTGACGCATACCACCCGACATCTGATGCGGATAGTTCTTCACACGTTGCTCTGGCGCAGGGACTTGAACACTCGCAAGCGCTTCGACCGCCTTACGCTCAGCCTCGTGCCAAGTGGCACCTTGGTGCAGCACGAACATTTCCGCAATCTGCCGACCTACTGGCGACAACGGATTGAGAGCAGTCATCGGCTCCTGAAAGATCATCGCTATACGATTGCCACGCAGCTTGCGCATTTCGCGCGACGAGATGGACCGCAAGTCCTGCCCTTTAAAGCGGATCGCTCCTCCGGTTATCGACAGCGGCTTGCGCAGAAGCCCGATCATCGACAGCGCGGTGATGCTTTTTCCGCAGCCAGACTCTCCGACCAAACCGAATGTCTCGCCAGCTCCAATAGTGAACGATACATCCTCGACCACATTATGTTTGCTCGAACCGGAGACGATATCGATCCGAAGGTTTTCTACCTCAAGAAGTGCTTGTTCGCTCATATCTTACGGGTCCTCATATGCGGGTCGAGCCAGTCGCGAAGACCGTCGCCGAACAGATTGAGCCCAAGTACTGTGAAGAATATGGCGAGGCCGGGAAACACTGCAGCCCAAGGCGCGTTCACGATCAACTCACGCGCATCGGTGAGCATGTTGCCCCAGCTTGGATCTGGTGGACTGATACCGAGACCAAGATAGGAAAGTGCTGCCTCGGCGAGAATTGCATCCCCCATTCCGAGCGTGCCTATCACTAGAACAGGTCCGATCATGTTGGGCACGATCTGCGTGATCATGATACGTACGTCGCTATAACCAAGCATTTTGGCAGCCTGAATATAGCCCTGCTTTTTGAGCGACAGAGTGGAACTTCGCGCAATGCGGCAAGTCCAGGACCAGTTCGTCAGACCAAGTGCAAGCAGAAGGCTCGGCAAGCCAGGGCCAAGGACAGCCATGATTGCCAGCGCGAAGATCAGCGACGGAATTGCGAGCATCAGATTGGTGAGGCCGTTGACGAAATCGTCCCACCATCCGCCGAAATAACCGGCCGAAATGCCAAAACACAGACCGATAACAGTGTTGATGCATTGCGAGACGACACCAACAGTCAAAGATACTTGCGCACCATAGAGGATACGCGAATAAACATCGCGGCCTTGTGCATCCGTGCCGAACCAGAACTGTGCATCAGGCGGAAGTTCGGCATTCATCAGGTCGGCATCAAGAACGGGATTATAGTGTGCCAGCAATGGCGCAAAGACAGCCGCGGCCACAATGACAATACACACGAACCCGCCAAATGCGAGATTGAAACGCAGCTTCATGGGCTTACTCGTGGCTTATGCGCGGGTCGATAACCGCGTAGAGAATGTCAACAATCGTATTGATGACCAGAAACCACAATACGATTACGAGAATTGCCCCCTGCACGACCGGAATGTCGCGCAAAGAAACGCTATCGATCAGCAAGGAGCCAAGACCCGGCCACGAGAATAGTTTCTCCACCACCACGGCCTGTCCCATCATCGATCCGAACTGTAGGCCGATGGTCGTGATAATCAGCACCAGCGCATTGCGCATGACGTGCCATTTCACCAGGCGAAAGCTGCTCATGCCTTTAGAGCGGGCGGTACGAATGAAGTCAGCCCCCATAACTTCCAGCACGGCTGCACGTGTTGTTCTTGCTAGCAGTGCCAATGGCGCAACACCCAAGGTCAGCGCTGGGAGGACAATGTTTCGGATACCGCCATCACCATAGCCAAAGCTCGGCAACCATCCAAGTGTCAGTGCAAATAGATACATGGCCAGCAGGCCCAGCCAGAACTGTGGTAGCGAGAGGCCCGAGACTGCGCCTATCATCGTCACACTATCGAGAAGGCTTCCGGGTTTAAGTGCCGCGAGAAACCCAAGCGGTACGCCTATCAGGATCGCAAACCCCATAGCCGCAAAAGCAAGCTTCAATGTTGGCCACATGCGCTCCTGAATAAGCGAGACAACCGGCTGTCTTGATCGATAGGACGTACCAAGATCAAACTGTGCCAGTTGAACCAGATAATTGCCGAAACGCACATGGACAGGCTTGTCGAGGCCAAATTCCTGAGTGATCTTTTCGACCATCTTCGGGTCGTTCATGCCCTT
>JACDJC010000060.1_pt1 | contig 135573 bp, 163 predicted proteins | sample 7454191 | NCBI WGS metagenome assembly JACDJC01 (sample SAMN14253291, study PRJNA609438) | sludge metagenome | isolation source: sludge after 25d culture with pyrite and EDTA | collected 2018-12-20 | reverse complement strand
GAGATGGTGATGCCGGGCGACAACATCAGCATCACCGTTGCGCTGATTCAGCCCATTGCCATGGACGAAGGCCTGCGATTCGCCATCCGCGAAGGTGGCCGTACCGTCGGCGCCGGCGTCGTGGCTAAGGTTATTGAGTAAAGACTATGCAAAACCAGAAAATCCGTATCCGTCTCAAAGCCTTCGATTACAAGCTGATCGACCAGTCGGCCATCGAGATTGTTGAAACCGCGAAGCGCACCGGCGCGGTCGTCAAGGGCCCCGTTCCCTTGCCGACTTCCATTGAGCGTTTCGATATCTTGCGCTCACCGCACGTAAACAAGACCTCGCGTGACCAATTTGAGATTCGCACGCACCGTCGCCTGATGGACATCATGGATCCCACCGATAAAACCGTGGATGCCTTGATGAAGCTTGATCTGCCCGCCGGGGTGGACGTAGAAATCAAGCTTTAAGCAAGATTAAGTCTTGAGTTAAAGCGGAAGCGCGGGTAGAATATCGCGCTTTGCTGTACCGCCTTCCCAATAAAAACAAGGGTAGGCAAACTTAAGGTTCGCCGGTCAATTGAAATCGGCGCTTTCAGCCCCCGGGTTCTCTAAATGAATTCTGGGTTTGCAAAGGAATGAAGATAATGAATATCGGACTCGTCGGTCGCAAGATCGGCATGACCCGCGTTTTTACGGATGATGGTGTTTCCGTCCCCGTGACCGTGCTGGACGTGTCGAACAACCGCGTTACCCAGGTCAAAACCGAAGACACCGACGGCTATGTCGCTGTGCAGGTTGGTTTTGGCGTGCGTCGCAACAGCCGTGTGAATAAAGCGCAGGCCGGGCATTTTGCCAAGGCGGGCGTCGATTCGGCGGAAGTCATGCGCGAATTCCCTGTATCTACCGAGTTGGCCGCCCAGTATCAGCCGGGTTCAGCTGTTTCTGTTGAAATATTTCAGCCTGGCCAAATGGTGGATGTTTCCGGTATGACCCAGGGTAAGGGTTTTGCGGGCACCATCAAGCGTCATAACTTCAAGTCGCAGCGTGCATCGCATGGCAACTCGCGCTCGCATAATGTGCCGGGCTCCATCGGCATGGCGCAGGATCCTGGCCGCGTGTTTCCCGGCAAGCGGATGGCGGGCCACATGGGGGCGGTTAACAGTACCGTGCAGAATCTGGAAGTCGTGCGAGTGGACGCTGCCCGGGGATTGTTGCTGGTTAAAGGTGCCGTACCGGGCGCCAAAGGTGGTCAGGTTGTTGTGCGTGCCGCCGCAAAAGGGGGTGCGTAATGGATCTGGTCATTATCAACGATCAGGGTCAGCAAACCGCAAGTCTCGCGGCGAGTGACGAGACATTTGGCCGTGATTACAACGAGTCGCTGGTTCATCAGGTTGTAACGGCATTCCTGTCCAACGCGCGCAGCGGCAACAGCAAGCAAAAGGATCGTGAAGAGGTCCGGCACAGCACCAAAAAGCCGTGGCGCCAAAAGGGCACTGGCCGTGCGCGCGCGGGTATGACGTCCAGCCCGATCTGGCGTGGGGGTGGCAAAACCTTCCCGAATACGGGTGAGGAAAACTACACGCACAAAGTCAACCGGAAGATGTACCGTGCCGGCGTGGCATCCATCCTGTCGCAGCTTGCCCGTGATGGCAAACTCAAGGTGGTCGAATCGCTTGGCATTGATACGCCCAAGACGAAATTGCTGGCGCAGAAACTGAAGGGCATGGGTTACGACACCAAGGTTCTTATCGTTGCGGATAGCGTGGATGAAAACCTGTGGCTGTCTTCCCGCAACCTGGCCAACGTTTACGTGGTGGAACCCCATCAGGTTGATCCATGGAGCCTGGTCAAATTTGGCAACGTGCTGATGACCAAGGCTGCGGTCAAGCAAGTCGAGGAGATGCTGTGATGAGCGCGATGAATCAGGAGCGTCTGCTCAAGGTCATTCTGGCACCGGTGGTTTCCGAAAAGAGCACACGGGTTGCTGACAAGGAAAACCAGGTTACTTTCAAGGTCTTGTCGGATGCAACCAAACAGGAAATTTCCGCCGCAGTGGAAATGCTGTTCAAGGTTGAAGTAACCGCCGTGCAGACATTGAACGTCAAGGGCAAGGTTAAACGCAACAAGTTTGGCATGGGTCGCCAGAAAAACTGGAAGAAAGCCTATGTCAGCATCAAGCCGGGTCAGGAAATAGACCTGGCGGCGGCATAAGGAAGCACATCATGGCACTGGTTAAAGTCAAACCAACCTCCGCTGGCCGCCGTGCCGTCGTCAAGGTGGTCAATCCCAATCTGCACAAGGGCAAGCCCGTGGCTGCCCTGGTGGAGAAGAAGAACCGTACTGCGGGCCGCAACAATAATGGCCATATCACCACGCGTCATATGGGCGGTGGCCACAAGAAGCAGTATCGGATAGTGGACTTCCGTCGCAACAAGGATGGCGTCGTTGCCAAAGTGGAACGCCTGGAATACGACCCGAACCGTTCTGCTCATCTGGCGTTGCTGTGCTACGCGGATGGTGAACGCCGTTACATCATTGCACCGCGCGGCATTGCTGCTGGCGCGCTGTTGATGAATGGTGCCGAGGCCCCCATTAAGCCAGGCAACTGCCTGCCGTTGCGGAATATTCCGGTGGGTACCACGATTCACTGCATTGAAATGCAGCCAGGCAAAGGCGCGCAGATTGCGCGTTCAGCAGGCGCTTCCGTGCAACTGCTGGCGCGTGAAGGCAGCTATGCTCAGCTGCGCTTGCGTTCAGGTGAAATTCGCAGGGTGCATGTGGATTGTCGAGCAACCATAGGCGAGGCAGGCAATGAAGAGCATAGCCTGCGTTCGATTGGTAAGGCAGGCGCCAACCGTTGGCGCGGCATCCGTCCAACTGTTCGTGGTGTGGTTATGAACCCGGTTGATCACCCGCACGGTGGTGGTGAAGGAAAAACGGCGGCTGGTAGGGATCCGGTCAGCCCTTGGGGTACGCCGACCAAGGGTTACCGCACCCGCAAGAACAAACGCACGTCCGGCATGATCGTGCGTCGCCGTCACGCCAGTTGATTGAGGTAAGAGAATATGGCTCGTTCCGTTAAAAAAGGTCCTTTCGTGGATGGCTACCTGATCAAAAAGGTAGAAACCGCGCAAACCAGCAATGACAAGCGTCCGATCAAGACATGGTCGCGCCGTTCCACGGTGCTTCCCGAGTTTATCGGACTGACCATTGCCGTCCACAACGGCCGTCAGCATGTTCCGGTGTTCATCACCGAGAACATGGTTGGACACAAGCTCGGCGAATTTTCACTGACCCGTACGTTCAAGGGTCATGCCGCCGACAAAAAGGCCAAGAAGTAAGGAGAGAAATGATGGAAGTATCCGCTATTCTGCGTGGAACACGCCTCTCCGCCCAAAAGGGCCGGCTGGTGGCTGATCAGATTCGTGGCATGCCGGTCGACCGGGCACTGAATATTCTGGCGTTCAGCCCGAAGAAAGGCGCAACGATCATCAAGAAAGTGCTGGAGTCTGCGATCGCGAATGCCGAGCACAACGAGGGTGCGGATATTGACGCGCTCAAGGTCAAGACAATTTATGTTGACAAGGGACCCAGTCTCAAGCGTTTTACCGCGCGGGCCAAGGGGCGTGGCAATCGCATCGAGAAACAAACCTGTCACATTACAGTGACGGTGGGGGATTGATATGGGACAGAAAATTCATCCAACCGGTTTTCGTCTGGGTGTGCAGCGCACCTGGACAGCAAAATGGTTTGGTACCAACAAAAATTTCGCAAGCACCCTGAATGAAGACATCAAGGTTCGTGAATACCTGAAGCGCAAGCTGACGGGTGCGTCCGTCAGCAAAGTGCTGATTGAACGCCCGGCCAAGAATGCCCGCATCACCATTTTCAGCGCTCGCCCGGGTGTGGTGATTGGGAAGAAGGGCGAAGATATTGAGAAACTGCGCACCGATCTTGCTCGCATGATGTCCGTGCCGGTTCATGTAAATATTGAAGAAGTGCGCAAGCCGGAAACCGACGCGCAAATTATTGCCGACAGCATTGCTCAGCAACTGGAAAAGAGGGTGATGTTCCGTCGCGCCATGAAGCGCGCTATGCAAAATGCTATGCGTCTTGGTGCGCAGGGCATCAAGATCATGAGCTCGGGACGTCTCAATGGTATCGAAATCGCGCGTACCGAGTGGTACCGTGAAGGCCGCGTGCCGCTGCATACCTTGCGCGCCGATATTGACTATGGCTTCGCGGAAGCACGTACCACCTACGGCATCATCGGCATCAAGGTCTGGGTGTACAAGGGTGACGCGCTGAGCCGTGGCGAACAACCCGTCGCAGCCGAGCCGGAAAAGCGTGGCAAGAAATCAGGAGTGAAGCATGCTGCAGCCAGCTAGAAGAAAATACCGTAAAGAGCAGAAAGGCCGTAATACCGGCCTGGCGACTCGTGGCGCCAAGGTCAGTTTTGGCGAGTATGGCCTGAAGGCCATTGGCCGCGGACGCTTGACTGCCCGCCAGATTGAGGCGGCGCGTCGCGCCATGACCCGTCACATCAAACGTGGCGGCCGGGTATGGATTCGCATTTTCCCGGACAAGCCGATTTCCAGAAAACCTGCTGAAGTCCGGATGGGTAACGGCAAAGGCAGCCCGGAATACTGGGTGGCTGAAATTCAGCCAGGTAAAGTTTTGTATGAGATGGATGGCGTGGATGAAACACTGGCGCGCGAGGCTTTTAAACTCGCTGCGGCCAAGCTGCCTATCCAAACCGCCTTCGTGACCCGCATGATCGGAAGCTGACATGAACGCCAAAGAACTGCGCGGCAAATCTGCCGACGAACTTAACAAGGAACTGGACGCATTGCTGCGGGCGCATTTTGCCTTGCGCATGCAAGTGGCGACCCAGCAATCCAACAAGACCGCTGATCTGAGCAAAATCCGTCGTGATATTGCACGGGTCAAAACCGTGATGCGTGAAAAGGTTTGATCATGACAGAAGCGAACAAAGTAGTACGTAGTCTGACGGGCCGTGTTGTGAGCGACAAAATGGACAAGACTGTTACCGTTCTGGTCGAGCGCCGCGTCAAGCACCCGGTAATTGGCAAAATCATCCGCCTGTCCAAGAAGTATCATGCGCACGACGAAAACAACGAGTGCCATGAGGGGGATATGGTTGAGATTCAGGAAGGACGCCCGGTTTCAAAGACCAAGTCCTGGCGCGTATCCAGGTTGATCGAGCGCGTGCGCACCTGATTTTCAGGTTAAGTACTTGTATGGCGGGACTGTCTCTGATATAGTTCTGCGTTTTCCCCGTACCGGAACTTCTGGTGCGGTTCTTCCCGATAACACGGGATCCAAAACTGGCCGCCAGGGTTTCAGACCGATGGCGGGTTAAGTTGGAGAGTGAACAATGATTCAAATGCAGTCCATGTTGGACGTAGCGGATAATACTGGCGCTCGCACCGTGATGTGTATCAAGGTGCTGGGTGGAAGCCATCGGCGTTATGCCGGAATCGGTGACATCATCAAGGTCAGCATCAAGGATGCTGCCCCGCGCGGTCGCGTCAAAAAGGGCGATGTTTATAACGCCGTGGTGGTGCGCACGGCCAAGGGCGTTCGACGTCCTGATGGTTCGCTGGTCAAGTTTGACGGCAATGCGGCTGTATTGCTGAACAACAAGCTGGAGCCGATCGGTACCCGTATTTTTGGGCCGGTGACGCGTGAGCTGCGGACTGAGCGGTTCATGAAAATTGTATCGCTGGCGCCGGAAGTGCTGTAAGGAGATCGACATGGCACGTATTCATAAGGGTGATCAGGTGATGGTTCTCGCCGGCAAGGACAAGGGCAAGCGTGGCGTTGTGTTGCGCGTGGCCGATGCCGAGCATCTGGTGGTCGAAGGCATCAACCGGGTCAAGAAACATCAGAAGCCCAATCCCTATCTGGGTCAAACGGGTGGAATTGTGGAAAAGGAAATGCCCATCCACATTTCCAATGTTGGTTTGTTTAATCCCGCCACGCAGAAAGCCGACAGGGTTGGCTATAAAGCGCTTGAAGACGGTCGCAAAGTCCGATTCTTCAAATCCAATGGCGAAATGGTGGACGCATAAGAGGCTGATATGGCACGTCTGCAAAGTTATTATCGTGAGACAGTGGTGCCCGAACTGATCAAGAAGTTCGGTTACAAGTCTGTCATGGAAGTCCCTCGCATCGAAAAAATCACGCTCAACATGGGTGTGGGCGAAGCAGTTGCTGACAAGAAAATCATGGAATTTGCGGTGGGCGACATGCAAAAAATCGCTGGCCAAAAGGCTGTGGTGACGGTGGCGCGCAATTCCATCGCGGGTTTCAAGATTCGTGAAGGCTATCCGATCGGATGTAAGGTGACGTTGCGTCGCAACAGGATGTATGAGTTCCTTGACCGTTTGGTTACGGTTGCGCTTCCAAGGGTGCGTGACTTCCGTGGTATTTCCGGTCGCGCTTTTGATGGGCGTGGCAACTACAACATGGGTGTGCGTGAACAAATCATTTTCCCTGAAATCGAGTACGACAAGATCGATGCGCTGCGGGGCATGAATATCAGCATTACCACCACCGCGAAAACGGATGAAGAAGCCAAAGCGCTGCTCGCCGCTTTCAAATTTCCGTTCAAGAATTGAGGTAGGCATGGCTAAATTAGCTTTGATCAACCGTGAAGCCAAGCGCGCCAAGATGGTCAAGAAGTACGCTGCAAAGCGTGCCGAATTGAAGGCGGTTATCGACAACGCCAAGCTGTCGGAGGAAGAGCGCATGAATGCTCGTCTGGCGCTGCAAAAGCTGCCGCGAAATGCCAGTCCGTCACGCCAGCGCAACCGTTGTCAGATCACTGGACGGCCGCGTGGAGTGTTCAGCAAGTTTGGGCTGGCCCGTGCAAAAGTGCGTGAATTTGCCATGCGTGGCGAAATTCCGGGCATCGTAAAAGCCAGCTGGTAAGGGAGAAAGCAAATATGAGCATGAGTGATCCCATTGCCGATATGCTGACCCGCATCCGCAATGCCCAGGCTATGGAAAAAGTGGTTGTTCGCATGCCGTCTTCCAAGGTCAAGCTGTCCATCGCGCAGGTGCTGAAGGATGAAGGCTATATTGACGGATTCGTTATCAAGGGTGAAACCAAGCCCGAGCTGGAAATCCAGTTGAAGTATTACGCTGGTCGACCCGTCATCGAAAAGATCGAGCGTGTGAGCAAGCCCGGCCTTCGCATTTATAAAGGCGCAGAGGATTTGCCCAGGGTCATGAATGGCCTTGGTGTGGCTATCGTATCGACTTCACGTGGAGTGATGACCGATCGCAAGGCGCGCGCTCAGGGCGTAGGTGGCGAAGTATTGTGTGTAGTGGCGTAAGAGGGGCTTGAAATGTCACGCGTAGGCAAGAACCCTATCCAGTTGCCCAAGGGTGTAGAAATTTCTTTGGGTGAAATGATTACTGTCAAAGGCCCCTTGGGCAGCTTGACCCAGAAGGCGCCTGCCAATGTCAAGGTGTCTGTTGATGCTGGCGTTGTCAGTTTTGAGGCGGCAGACGAGAGTATTCAGGCCAATGCCATGTCAGGCACGCTTCGCGCGTTGCTTAACAATATGGTGAATGGTGTATCGAAAGGTTTTGAAAAGAAGCTGAATCTGGTTGGCGTGGGTTATCGTGCCCAGGCTCAGGGGGACAGCCTGAATCTTTCACTCGGCTTTTCACATCCCGTTGTGCACAACATGCCTGTGGGTGTCAAAGCAGAGACGCCAACCCAGACTGAAATCGTGATCAAGGGAATTGATCGCCAGAAAGTGGGCCAAGTGGCTGCCGATGTGCGCGCATACCGCCCGCCAGAGCCCTATAAGGGCAAGGGCGTCCGGTATTCCGATGAAGTGGTGGTCTTGAAAGAGACCAAGAAGAAGTAATAGCTGCCAAGGAACGTAAACGATGAATACCCAGCAAGTACGAGTCCGTCGCGCGCGCAAAACCCGCGCCAAAATTGCGGCCGTCAAAGCAATCCGGCTTTCGGTGCACCGTACCAACTGCCATATTTACGCACAAATCATTTCCGCGGATGGCGGAAAGGTTCTTGCCTCGGCTTCAACCACCGAGAAAGAAGTTCGCGCCCAAGTGCCTAATGGTGGTGATAAAGCTGCGGCTGCCATCGTTGGCAAGCGTTTGGCTGAAAAAGCCAAGGGCCTGGGTATCGAGAAGGTCGCTTTCGACCGCTCGGGTTTCAAGTTTCACGGACGCGTTAAAGCGCTGGCTGATGCCGCACGTGAAAACGGATTAGTCTTTTAACAGGACACGAGAATATGGCTCGTAACGAGAATACCGAAGAGCGCGGCGACGGCCTGCGCGAAAAAATGATCGCGGTTAACCGTGTTTCCAAAACGGTTAAGGGCGGCCGTGTGCTGGGCTTTGCCGCCCTAGCGGTCGTTGGTGATGGTGATGGCGGTGTTGGCATGGGCAAGGGAAAAGCCAAGGAAGTACCGGTTTCGGTGCAGAAAGCCATGGAAGAAGCGCGCCGTCAGATGGTCAAAGTCAATCTCAAGAACGGCTCATTCCACCATCAGGTGATTGGCAGGCATGGCGCATCCGTTGTGCTGATCCAGCCTGCTTCGGAAGGTACCGGCATCATTGCGGGCGGAGCAATGCGAGCTGTTTTCGAAGTGATGGGCGTACAGAATGTGCTGGCCAAGTGCCTGGGGTCGACCAATCCCTACAACGTTGTGCGAGCTACCTTGAATGGTCTGTTGCAATTGTCCACACCATCAGAGGTGGCAGCCAAGCGCGGCAAGTCCGTGGAAGAAATTCTGGGGTAAACCATGAGCGATAAGAAACTGAAAGTTACCTTGGTGAAGAGCACGATCGGCACGCTGAAAGCGCATAAAGCCTGTGTTCGCGGCTTGGGTTTGCGTCGCATGCATCATACAGTCGAGGTTCAGGATACCCCGGCCAATCGCGGCATGATCAACAAAGTCAGTTATCTCGTGAAATGCGAGGGGTGCTAATGGAACTTAATAATCTGAAACCTGGTGCGGGTGCCAAACACGCCAAAAAGCGTGTGGGTCGCGGCATTGGATCCGGTCTGGGCAAAACGGCAGGCCGTGGTCACAAGGGCCAGCATTCGCGTGCGGGCGGGTATAAAAAAGTGGGATTTGAAGGTGGTCAGATGCCCCTGCATCGCCGCCTGCCGAAGCGCGGATTTGTATCGCTTTCCGCAACTGATACGGCCCAGGTGCGTTTGTCAGACCTTGACAAGATCGCTGCTGGCGAAATTGATTTACTTGTATTGAAGCAAGCTGGTGTGGTTCCTGCAATAGCCAAGTCGGCAAAGCTAATCCTGTCTGGCAAGGTGGAAAGGGCAGTGAAACTGAAGGGTATTGCTGCCACCAAGGGTGCGCGCGCTGCGATTGAAGCGGCGGGCGGCACCTTTAGTGAATAAGGTCGGCGGATAAGGACGGATTTTGGCAACAGCGTCTTCAGCAGCGGGAGTGACAAGCAAGTTTGGTGATTTGAAACGCCGCTTGTGGTTTTTGCTGGGTGCGCTGGTCGTGTACCGCATCGGCTCGTTTATTCCTGTTCCCGGAATTGATCCGGAACAGCTGAGGCAATTGTTTGATTCCCAGTCAGGCGGAATACTGGGCATGTTCGACATGTTCTCGGGTGGTGCGCTGTCGCGGGCTTCTGTGTTTGCGCTGGGTATCATGCCGTACATTTCGGCGTCGATCATCGTTCAGTTAATGACATCCATTTCTCCGCAGTTGGAAGCGTTGAAGAAGGAAGGTGAAGCGGGACGCCGGAAAATTACCCAGTACACTCGCTACGGAACGGTTTTTTTGGCCCTGTTTCAGTCGATTGGCATCTCTATTGCGCTGGAGAGTCAGGGAGTGGTTATTGAACCCGGCATGGGTTTCCGGATTATTGCGGTGACCACACTTACTGCTGGCACGATGTTCCTGATGTGGGTAGGTGAGCAGATAACCGAGCGTGGCATTGGCAACGGAATCTCCCTGATAATTTTTGCCGGTATTGTTGCCGGGTTGCCCAGTGCCATTTCGGGCACACTTGAACTGACGAGGACTGGCGCGTTCTCGATACCTCTGGTGCTGATGCTGTTTATTGGCGCCATTTTGGTGGTTGGATTTGTTGTGTTTGTCGAGCGCGGGCAGCGCAAGATTCTGGTTAACTACGCCAAGCGGCAGGTCGGCAAGGTTGTAATGGGTGGACAAAGTTCGCATCTCCCCTTGAAGCTGAACATTTCAGGGGTGATACCGCCGATTTTTGCATCCAGCATTGTCTTGTTCCCGGCGACGCTGGCTGGCTGGTTCGGTACGAATCCGAGCATGAACTGGCTGAAGGATATTGGTGCCGTGCTGTCACCTGGTCAGCCGGTCTATATGTTGATTTATGCAGCAGCGATTGTTTTCTTCTGTTTTTTCTATACCGCCCTAGTGTTCAATCCCAAGGATACGGCGGATAACCTGAAGAAAAGTGGGGCCTTCGTTCCCGGTATCCGGCCTGGTGACCAGACGGCTCGCTACATTGACAAGGTCATGACCAGGTTGACATTGGTTGGCGCGATCTACATAACCTTGGTATGCCTGCTGCCGGAAATGCTGATTGCCAAGTGGAATGTGCCGTTTTATTTCGGCGGCACATCGCTGCTGATTATTGTAGTGGTGGTGATGGACTTCATGACCCAGGTACAGGCCTATGCCATGTCCCATCAGTATGAAAGCTTGTTGAAAAAAGCCAACTTCAAAGGTGGCTTGGTAGGTCGCTGATGTCGAAGGAAGACGTCATCCAGATGCAGGGTGAAGTTGTGGAAAACCTGCCCAACGCGACTTTCCGGGTGAAACTTGAAAATGGATATGTCGTTCTAGGGCACATATCAGGAAAAATGCGGATGCATTACATCCGTATCCTGCCAGGCGACAAGGTAACTGTTGAATTAACGCCATACGATCTGACCAAGGGCCGGATCGTATTCAGGGCCAAGTAAGTTTGACCGGGTAACCGGAATAGGAGAACGAACATGCGAGTGCAAGCGTCGGTAAAGAAAATCTGTCGCAAATGCAAAATTGTGCGCCGCAAGGGCGTGGTTCGGGTGATTTGTGAAGACCCGCGCCACAAGCAGCGCCAAGGCTAAGGTTTGGTGATTTTGGGTTAGCGGGTATATCAAGCCCGTCTAACGTGATATAATTTTCTGTTTTCTGTACGGAGTACAGCCGAATGGCCCGTATTGCTGGGGTAAACATACCCAACCATCAACACACGGAAATCGCGTTGACCGCCATTTATGGCATCGGGCGCACCACAGCACGCAAGATTTGCGAAGCTGCGGGTGTAGCCGTCAATGCGAAAATCAAGGATCTGACCGATGCGGATATGGACAAGCTGCGCGAGGGCGTGTCCAAGTTCACGGTCGAAGGTGATCTTCGCCGTGAAGTAACCATGAACATCAAGCGGCTGATGGATCTCGGCTGCTATCGCGGTTTGCGCCATCGCAAAGGCTTGCCGGTACGTGGACAACGTACGCGTACCAACGCGCGTACCCGTAAGGGCCCACGCAAGGCGATCAAGAAATAAGGATAGATAAATGGCGACCAAAACCGCTTCCACCCGAGTTCGCAAGAAGGTCAAGAAGAGCGTTGCCGAAGGCATCGTTCACGTTCACGCCTCCTTCAACAATACGATCATCACCATTACAGACCGCCAGGGTAACGCCTTGTCGTGGGCAACCGCAGGCGGAGCCGGCTTCAAGGGCTCTCGCAAGTCCACGCCGTTCGCGGCACAGGTGGCTGCCGAAAATGCTGGCAAGGCCGCTCTGGAATATGGCGTCAAAAACCTTGAAGTTCGAATTAAAGGCCCCGGACCCGGCCGTGAATCATCGATTCGCGCGCTGAATGCCCTGGGATTCAAAATCACCGCTATTTCGGATGTGACGCCTGTTCCGCACAATGGATGCCGTCCTTCGAAAAAGCGCCGTATTTAACAGAGGTCGAACATGGCTCGTAACCTTGATGCCAAGTGCCGTCAGTGCCGTCGTGAGGGGGAAAAACTCTTCCTCAAGGGCGAAAAATGCTACACAGAAAAATGCGCCATCGAACGCCGCAGCTATGCGCCCGGCCAGCATGGCCAGAAAAGCGGTGCCCGTCTTTCCGGCTATGGCTCGCAATTACGCGAAAAGCAGAAGATTCGTCGTATTTACGGCGTGCTCGAGCGCCAGTTCCGCCTGGTATACAAGGAAGCCGACCGCCGCAAGGGCGTGACGGGCGAGATGCTGCTGGGCCTGCTGGAAAGCCGTCTGGATTCTGTGTGCTATCGCATGGGTTTTGGCGCTTCGCGTACCGAGGCTCGTCAGGTAGTCCGTCATAACGGCATTCTGGTGAATGGCAAGCGCGTCAACATTCCTTCCTATCAGGTCAAATCTGGTGATGTGGTTGAAGTAAGCGAGCGTGCCAAGGCCCATTTGCGTGTCAAAGGCGCTGCCGAGGCCGCTGAAAGCCGTGGATTCCCCGAATGGGTGGAAGTCGATGCCAAGGGCTTGAAGGGAACATTCAAGGCCATGCCTCAGCGTTCCGAGTTGCCGCCGACGATCAATGAATCGCTGGTTATCGAACTTTATTCCAAGTAATTAGCTGACTGGTTTTAAATTCTCCAAGTATTTGGTCACGATGTTTTAAGGACACAGCCTCCATGCAAGCTGCCGCGGATTTCCTCAAACCCCGTATTGTTGATGTTGATCGTGTGACCCCGCTCCATGCCAAGGTGGTGATGGAGCCGTTTGAACGCGGTTATGGTCACACCCTGGGCAATGCCCTGCGCCGTATTCTGCTTTCGTCCATGACGGGCTATGCGCCGACCGAGATCAAGATTTCGGGTGTTGTACACGAATATTCTACCCTCGAAGGCGTGCAGGAGGATGTGGTTGACATCCTGCTCAACCTCAAGGGAATTGCATTCAAGCTTCACAACAAGGCTGAAGTTCGCCTCAAGCTAGCCAAGGATGGTGAAGGGGTTGTGACAGCGGGTGATATTCAGTTGGGTCATGATGTCGAAGTCATGAATCCCGATCATGTCATTGCTCGCCTGACCAAGGGCGGCAAACTGGATATGGAAATCAAGGTGGAAGCCGGTCGGGGTTATCAACCTGTTCCGGCCCGTAAGGTGGATCAGGATTCGCGTGGCGTGGGCTCCATTCTGGTGGATGCGTCTTTCAGTCCGGTTCGCCGCGTGGCCTATGCGGTTGAGAGCGCCCGAGTTGAGCAGCGTACCGATCTGGATCGCCTGGTGATCGATATCGAAACCAATGGCGTGGTTGATCCGGAAGAAGCGGTTCGTACTGCCGCACGCATCCTGGTGGACCAGCTCTCTGTATTCGCCGATCTGAAAGGCACGGAATCAGCTGCCGCCGAATCCGCGCTTGCGCCGCAAGTGGATCCGATTCTGTTGCGGCCCGTGGACGATCTGGAGCTGACGGTTCGTTCCGCCAACTGTCTGAAGGCCGAAAATATCTACTACATCGGTGACCTGATCCAGCGCACCGAAACAGAATTGCTCAAGACGCCCAACCTGGGCCGCAAGTCCCTGAATGAAATCAAGGAAGTGCTTGCCTCCAAAGGTTTGTCTTTGGGCATGAAGCTTGAAAACTGGCCGCCGGCTGGTCTCGATAAACCCTGAACTGAATTTTAAAAGAATAAGTGCGGCGCGGTGTGGCAACTGCGCTAGCCCAAGAAAAATGGTTTTTGAAAGGAAAATGCCATGCGTCATCGTCAATCGAATCGCAAACTAAATCGCACTACAAGCCACCGGCTGGCAATGTTCCGCAACATGAGCAACGCGCTGCTCAAGCACGAAGTCATCAAGACCACGCTGCCCAAGGCCAAGGAACTCCGCCGCGTTGTTGAGCCCATCATTACGCTCGGCAAGTCACCTTCGCTGGCCAACCGCCGTCTGGCGTTTGATCGCCTGCGTGACCGTGACATGGTCACCAAGGTTTTCGATGAGCTGGGCCCTCGTTATTCCAAGCGTCCCGGTGGTTACATCCGTATTCTCAAGTTCGGTTTCCGCGTGGGTGACAATGCGCCCATGGCGCTGGTTGAACTGGTGGATCGCCCCGAAGTGGCAGAGGAAGTCACTGCCGCCGAATGAGCGATAGACAGTAATCGCAACAATAAAAGCCGGGCACCCCTGGCTTTTTTACTTTTGCGCGCTTGCCAATTGAGAAGGAAGTGCCCATATTTCCCTTACCGCACAGGAGGGAAGCATGATTGTACTGTTCACGGACTTTGGAAATCACGATCCTTACGTAGGCCAGGTCAAGGCAAGGCTGGAGGAACACGCGCCCGGACAGCAAGTGGTTGATCTGCTCCATCAGGCACCTGACTACAACGCACATGCAGGCGCACATCTGATTGCTGCCTTTGCTCCAACATTTCCACCGGGCACTGTTTTCATGTGCGTTGTTGATCCGGGTGTGGGTACTGAGCGTAGTGGCACGGTCATCCTGGCAGGGGGAAGGTGGTTTGTCGGACCGGACAATGGCCTGCTGTCGATTGTTTCAGCAAGAAATCGCGACAGCAGAATCTGGCATATCAACTGGCAGCCTGAGGGTGCTTCATCAACCTTTCATGGCCGTGATATCTTCGCAGTGATTGCCGCGCTTGTAGCCAAGGGTGAATTCCCTGCTGACAAGCTTGAAGAAAAACCAAGGCTCAATGTCGAATTCGACAAGGAAGATCTGGATCGCGTGATTTACATCGATCACTTTGGCAATGCCTGGACAGGAATCCGGGGCGCAGGTCTGCCGAAAAGTACACGCATCATGGCAAGAGGCGGCGAGTTCAAGCATGCGGAGTCGTTCGGCTTTGTGGGCAAAGGTGAAGGCTTCTGGTTTGTCAACAGTGTCGGTCTGCTGGAGTTGGCCATCAACCGTGGCAGCGCGGCAGAAAAGCTTGGAATAAAACTTGGCGATGTGGTGCAGGTTTTCAGGCCAAACTGAATCAACAAAATAATTCACCAACCTAAATCACCAACCTAAATCAGTAGCGCAAGCCTGAAATCATTCACGTTTGTGCGAGTTGGCCCGGTCATGACAAGGTTATCCAGAGACCGGAAAAATGCCTGTGCATTATTCGAGCGCAACATGTCTTCCGCGTTCAGGCCCAGTTCAATGGATCGCGCAAGCGTTTCGGGTGTCCAGATGGCACCAGCATTGTCCTCTGTTCCATCAATGCCATCGGTATCGCAGGCAATAGCCCAGAAATTTTCTACCCGTGCCATAGCCAAGCCCAATGTCAATAGATATTCCGCGTTGCGCCCGCCATGCCCGGATGGGTTGCGCACGGTGACGGTTGTCTCGCCACCGGATAGCAGTGCAAGCGGCCAGTCTGTGCGCAAGTCGTATTCCCTGAGCATGGCTGCGTGCTGGCTGGCAACTTCGCGGGCTTCCCCTTCGACTTCACCAAGGTTGATTACCTGAAATCCCTGCGAGTACAGAAATAGTTCGGCCGCTTTCAGCGACTGCACAGCGCTGCCAATGACATGATTCACGACATTATTGAATGCGGCATCTCCTGGCTTCGGTGTTTCCGAAATCTCGCCTCGCAGTCCGCGTCGCAGATGATTCAAGACCGAATTGGGAGGGCTAATCGAATAGCGCGTGAGCGTGGCGATCGCATCTTCATACGTGGAAGGGTCTGGCGCGCACGGGCCTGAAGCAATATGTGTAGGGTCATTGCCCACCACGTCCGAAATGATGAGCGAAACAACAGGTGCCACTGAAAGGGCTGCCATCCGCCCGCCGGAAAATTGCGTCAAATGCTTTCGTACGATATTGATTTCCTGGATCGAAGCACCGCTGGCCAGCAACGCATGGGTCACATTACGCAAGTCATTCTGGCTGATGTCTTCTACCGGCAGCGCAAGCAGACTTGATCCGCCGCCTGACAGCAGCACTATCAGCAAATCATCCTGACCAAGTTGCTGAATTTCCTCCAGCATGTCTTTTGCTGCCACGGCGCCCCGGTCATCAGGCAGAGGATGGCCGGCTTCCTCGACCTTGATACGCGACGTTGGCAAACCATGTCCGTATCGGGTAACCACCAGGCCGGATAAAGGCGCGTCAGCCGGCCAGTTGTCCTCGACAGCCTTGGCCATGGGCGCAGCGGCTTTGCCGCCGCCTGCCACCAGCGTTCTACCCTTGGGCGGAGCAGGCAGTCTGGCTGGGACAAGAAGCTGCGGGTTGGCAGCATGCAAAGCAGCCTCGAAGGCCAACTCAAGCAGGTTGCGAATCGTATTCACGCGGGTAGTCTGCTTTTCGGAATCGTTGCCGGCAAGAAAATAATTTATGGATCCTTGTTGACAGGGCGGATTACTTGTTTATAATGCTAACCATTCTCATTATCATTAATTCAAATGAAAGACGAATCAGCAGGCCAGGGCAAACATCCCGTTGAAGCTTTCGACCTTAGGAATCCGCTACCCGTGGACAGGCTGCTCAGCCACCTTGGCTATGTCCATATCGCCTTCAAGGGCCAGATTTACACCCTGCGCCAGACGCGCAACGACAAACTCATCCTGACCAAGTGAGGTAACAAACATGTATGTATGCATTTGCCGCCAGGTCACCGACCGTGACATTCATGAGGCCGTCGCCCAGGGCGCATGCCGCATGCGCGACTTGCGTGAGCAGTTGGGCGTCAGCATGCAATGCGGCAAATGCGCAGGATGCGCTCATGCCGTGTTGAAAGAAGCGCGCGAGTGCTGTGGTGAGGAGGGCTGTCCTCAACCCGCCTAGTTTTTCTGCAGAGCGTGGTCATACGCTTTCTCCAAGCAAGCTCCTCCGGAGCTTTTTCTAGCCAGCCAGTCCAAACCCTCCGGGCAAGCCAGCAACATTTTTTGTCTTGCACGGAGTTGTCATGAACCAGTTACATACTGCCCCTAAGGAATGGGCCAGTCACACCGAACTGATGGCAGGTGCCATCCACCATCTGCGCAACGCCATGGAAACAGGATCGCGCCGCTCATGCGCCGTTGCCTGCATGCTGTTTGCCTGCCTCGCACAGGATGAAACGCTGGGCGATGCCTTGTGCGAGGAGTGCAAGGATATGGGCGAATGCCTGGAGGGTTTGACTGAACTCACGGCTTGGGGAAATCAGCCTTGATTGTGAAAATGAATGTTGGGATGTCGGAGCATTCACCTTCCTTGCTAGGTCTCGTAGTGTTGCTGCATGCAGGACTGACGCTGGCAATGTTAGTGAATCATGAGTCGGACGTGAGGTTGCAATTGGCGCGCCCTTTAAAAGTCAGCCTGATCGAACTCCAGGACGAGGCGCCCAAGCCGGAGTTCAAGCCCGAGCCGCCCAAACCCATCCCGCCCATGCCGGTTGCGAAGCCGCTGCTCGCGCCACCCATCCTGAATGTTGAAAAAATTCTGGAGCAGGAACCGCCACGCGCCATTCCGGTTGCCGAAATCAAACCGGTCAGCGAGCCTGTTCCGGAAGTGTTGCCGCCTCCCGCACCGGTTATGGTCGAAGCGCCCAGACCCGCGCCGCCGCCCACACACGTGATCGAGCCGCGCTTTGATGCGGATTATCTCGACAATCCAAAGCCGCCTTATCCAAAGCTGTCAAGCAAGCTGGGGGAAACCGGCAAGGTGTTTCTGAGGGTTCTGGTCAAAACAGATGGCACGGTCAAGGAACTCGAATTGCGCAATAGCAGCGGATTCGAGCGGCTTGATCGATCAGCCTTGAACACCGTTCAAAACTGGCGTTTTGTCCCGGCGCGGCAGGGCAGCAAACCTGTCGAGGGCTGGGTCATTGTTCCAATCAATTTCACTTTTGGGAGTTAAACATGGAAACCCCTGATGTTCAGGTTCAACTGGGCTTTGCCCATTTTCTTGCGCAGACCGATGGCCTCGCCAGATTTCTGCTGCTGGTGCTGCTGGCCATGTCGGTCATCACCTGGTATCTCATCGCAACCAAGACGCTGGCCAACTGGCGCATGCGCAAGAGCGCCAGCGCTTTTCTTGCCCGCTTCTGGGATGCGCCGGGACTGGCGCCGGTGGCGGAACACCTCCGCACGGCAGGTGTGCACGATCCCTTTTCGCACATGACCCATCATGGTCTGCAGGCGGCCGAGCAATATCGCAACAAGACCGGTCAGCGGCTGATCGAATCCGGCTCGGCGGACGAGTTTCTTACCCGCGCGCTGCGCCGCGCCATCGAGCAGGATACGGCGCGTCTGGAATACGGCCACACCATGCTGGCGTCGATTGCATCGAGCGCACCTTTTGTCGGGCTGTTCGGCACCGTGTGGGGCATTTACCACGCCCTGGTCAACATCGGCATGAGCGGTTCGGGCAGCCTCGACCAGGTGGCCGGCCCGGTGGGCGAAGCGCTGATCATGACCGCGCTGGGTCTAGCCGTCGCGATTCCCGCGGTGCTCGCCTACAACTTCTTCAACCGTTCCAACCGCATGGTGCTGACCGAACTCGATGGCTTTGCCCACGACCTGTTTGCCTTCATGTCCACCGGTGCGAAGGTTCAAACACCTGTTTCGAAAAGCGGGCCCATTGTGCTCAAGGTGAAGGAGGCATAAATGGCATTCGGCGGACTGACCCAGACCGGCGCGCCCAGGGACGTGGCCGAAATCAACATGATTCCGCTCATCGACGTCATGCTGGTACTGCTGGTCATTTTCATCATTACCGCGCCGCTACTTACCCATGCGGTCAAGGTCGATTTGCCTCGGGCTGTCAGCACGCCCAATCCAATTAAACCAGAGACGGTCAACCTGTCGATCAAGGCGGATGGAACGGTTTACTGGAATGCCGTAGAAGTGGATCAGGCCGAATGGCAGGCAAGAATGCAGCAGGCTTCCGGTCAAACACCTCAACCGGAAATCCACATCCGCGCCGATGGCGAACTGGCCTACCGGCATGTTGCGCAAGTGATGGCGGACGCCGCGCGCACTGGCTTGACCAAGCTTGGATTCATCACCGATCCGCGCGATGCCGGCACAAGAGAATGATGGGCGAAATCGAAGCGGAAAAAGTCGTGCCCACACTCAGGATCATCGAGCTTGAAGCGGCCGTGATCCCCGTGGCGGACAGCCAGGACCTGCTGCGCGGAGGCAGCCAGCTCAGAATTCTGCATGCAGGCCAGATTTACATCCTGCGGCAAACGAAAGACAAAAAACTCATTCTGACCAAGTAGTTCCTTTTATTAAAACCAACAAGCCAGCAACGCCTGTATGTCAGGTCGCCAGCCAGTTTTTACCTGACATTTACGGGAGTTGAATCATGAGCAAAACCAGGAACCAGCACAAACACAAGAAAAAACAATTAGTCACCTCACCTGCAACCAGGCAGGCGCCTGCCGCTAAATTGCTGCCCCTCGGCGCCATGCTGCTCGGCATGACGCTCGCGCCGGAGGGAATGGCGGCCGATGCGGCAGCGAAGGAAGCCACGCTGGCAACGGTGGAAGTGAAGGATAAGCAGGATGTCGAAGTTCAGGATGGCTATCAGGCCACCAAAACCCGGGTGGGCAAAGTGCTGCAGGACCCGCACGACATTCCGCAGGCGGTCACCACGGTGACCAACAAGCTCATGGAAGAACAGCAGATCGGTTCCTTGCGCGAGGCCTTGCGCAACGTTTCGGGCCTGACATTCAACGCGGCGGAAGGTGGCCGTTCGGGCGACAACATGATGCTGCGCGGCTTTTATACCTTCGGCGACACCTATTTGGATGGCATACGCGATACGGCGCAGTACAACCGCGAAACCTTCAACCTGGAACAGGTCGACGTGTTGCGCGGCTCCGCCGCCATGCTGTTTGGACGCGGCCAGGCGGGGGGCGTCATCAATCAGGTGAGCAAGGTGCCCTTGCGCAAGGATCAATACAAGCTGACGGGCAGCCTCGGTACCGATGGCTATCAGGAAGTTACGGGTGACTTCAACAAGCGTCTGGGCGACAGCACCGCGATGCGCATCAATGTCATGAAGCGCGACGAAGGGAGCTGGCGCAACAACCCCACAACCGGTGCGGAGCCAGAACTGCATCGGGATGGTATCGCTGCCAGTATTGCTACCGGGCTGCGTACGGATGACGAGTTCATTCTCAGCCACATCTACACGCGCACACGCGACATACCCGATTACGGCTTCTCGTTTGACAACGCGACCCGCAAGCCGAATACCAATTTCCCGGTTGAATATTTCTGGGGTATCGATCGAAACTTTGACGACAGCGATACCAGTATCACGACCGGAACCTGGACGCATCAATTCTCCCCGACCAGTGAACTGCGCACCTCCTTGCGTTATGCGGATTACGAGCGCAGCTACTGGGCACGCACCCCCAGCGCCACGGTGGCGCCGGGCGATACCGGCCTGAACCTGCCCAGTACCAATGCAGGTCCGACTCGCTCGATGGATTACGAAACACTGACCTTGCAATCCGATTACAACACCAAGTTTCGTGTGCTTGGCATGAAGCATGAACTGGTTGCAGGCGTGGAATACCTCCATGAGGACAGCCATCGGCATGGTTTGCGGAACCTCGGCGGCACGGATGCTTTGAATCCACCCAATTTCCAGCCCTATGTGGAATCGACAACCGGCAATCCGGTTAACTTCAAGGGCGATTCCTATGCGATCTACATACAGGATACATTCGAGTTCATGCCGTTCTGGAAGGCTACCCTGGGTGTGAGGCGAGATGAACTCGATGCGGACTATTCCAGCGCGACTTCCCCCAGCCTGCAATATGGAGAATGGAGCTATCGTGCAGCGCTTTCCTGGCAGCCAAAAGAAGAACAGCATTACTACCTGAGCTTCAGCGATTCATTCAGCCCGACGGCTGATCTTTACCAACTCACCGTTGCTCCGCTGCCTCCCGAACGCAGCCAGGTGATTGAACTGGGCTCGAAGTGGCTTTTGATGGATGGCGATCTGGCCTTGCGCGCTGCGTTGTATCGCGCTGAAAAAGAATGGGAACGCAATACGGACCTGGAATCCACCGCAGCAGTTCTGACCAAGAAACGCCGTACTGATGGTCTGGAACTCGAAGCGGCGGGCCGCATTTCCGAAGACTGGGAAATCTTTGCCGGACTGGCGCTGATGGATGCCGAGATTCTGGAAGTGGCGGAGAACGTCAATGCTACAACCGGCGTAATCACTTCGGCCAACCCGGGTTACAAGGGACAGCGCGCACGCAATACGCCGCCCTACACATTCAACTTGTGGACAACCTACAAGCTGGGTGGGGGCTGGAAGATAGGCGGCGGCGTGGAAGCCAAGGGCGACCGTTACGGCTATACCCCCAGTGGGGCTGGCGCGATTCCGACTTTGCCAAGCGAAACGAAATTCCACCCCAACACTGCTCCAGCCTACGAACGCTTTGATGCCATGGGGGCTTACGAACAGAAAAGCTGGGCGGTCCGACTCAATGTCCGGAACCTGCTGGACAAAGTCTGGTACGACGCCATCTATGACAATGGCGCATTCACCATACCTGGCATGAGACGGTCGTTCATCCTGACGGGTGAGTTGAAATTCTGATTGATTTTTGACTGAAACCCATGCAGGGGCAAAGCTCCTGCATTTTTTTCTAGAGGTAGAACATGCTGTTGCACATACCGGAAGTTTTGAACAAGGTTCAATTGAACCTGGCCCGTGAGTTACTTGATAAGGCCAAATGGGCGGATGGTCGAGTCACTGCCGGAACTCAGGCAGCCAAGGTCAAGAACAATCGCCAACTGCCAGAAGATGGCCCGGAAGCCAAGCAACTGCGCGCGCTGGTGCTGGAAGCCTTGAGCAAGAGCGCGCTGTTTTTCACTGCCGCGCTGCCCAAGCGGATTTACCCGCCGCTGTTCAATCGCTATGGCGGCGAAGCCAATTCTTTTGGCAACCATGTTGATAATGCCATCCGTACCCATCCGGCTTCTGCACAGCATGTACGTACGGATTTGTCATTCACGCTGTTTCTGGCCGAACCCCATGAATACGAGGGTGGCGAACTGGTCATCGAAGACGGGTTTGCGGGGCGGCCAGTCAAACTGCCTGCCGGCGACCTGATTCTTTATCCTTCCTACAGCGTTCATCGGGTGGAGCCGGTTACACGGGGCGCGCGCCTGGCCTGTTTCTCCTGGCTGGAAAGCATGGTGCGCGAGCCGCAGAATCGCGAACTGTTGTACGAACTGGACATGGCCATCCTGGCCCAGCGGGAGCAGTACGGCGACAACGATATTTCCGTCCGGTTGACCAGTTGTTACCACAACCTCATGCGCATGTGGGCAAACGTCTGAGTTTGCTTAAAGCGGCCATTTGCTTAGAATAAAACACCCGCACCGCCCATTAGCCACATTTCTCCCAGCCACAGGCAACGTCGCGGTTCATTCCAGTAAAAGGAGAAGGCCATGAAAGGCGACAAGAAAGTCATCCAGTATCTGAACAAGGCCCTGACGGTGGAGCTCACCGCCATCAACCAGTATTTCCTGCATGCGCGCATGTACAAAAACTGGGGATTAACTGCGCTGGGCAAGCACGAGTACGAAGAGTCAATCGAGGAGATGCATCACGCCGACAAGCTGATCGAGCGCATTCTGTTCCTGGATGGGCTGCCCAACCTGCAGGATCTGGGCAAGCTGCTGATCGGCGAGAACGTGCCTGAATGCCTGTCAGCCGACCTCAAGCTGGAACACACCGGCCGCGCGCTATACATAGAAGCCATCGCCCATTGCGAGACGGTCAAGGATTACGTCTCGCGCGATTTGCTCAGCGGAATCCAGAAAGACACCGAGGAGCACATCGATTATCTGGAAACCCAGATAGGACTGATGGAGCAGATGGGACTGCAGAATTATCTGCAAAGCGCCGCCGGTGGAATCAAGGATTGACCCTGATACCGTTTTGTTCGCGCAGTTTCAGAACCGGATAGTCAATCCAGCCAGCCAGGCGTGATCGCCTGCCGCATCGGAAAGTCCCTTGCGGTAGCCTAGGTCAATGTCCAGATCAGGCGTGAAGGAATAAATCAGTCCCAGCACAATGGAACTTGCATGGCTCGGGCCGGTGCGATCTGGATTGGTTTCGGTGCTGGCATCCGCGACAAGCCGCGCGGAGTCTCCGAAATGATATTCAGCGGCAACCGAAGCGTGATAAATGTGATCGCGTTGTCCCGAGCCATCATGGAAATTTCGTGTGTAGCCAAGATGAAGATGAAAAGCCCAAGGCTCAATGGCATAGGTCATGACGCCAAACAGGCTGGGGATGATGTGCTCCGAGCTCAGGCCCTTGTCTTCGTTACCCGTGGGCAGTCCAAGCCCTGGCCGCAGGGCTAGGCTGAGCGGACCTTCGTCATGGAAACGCCACTTGGCTGCGATCTCCATGTCGGCAAAGCCGTGAACCGTGGTTTTTGTTCCGCCTGACCGTTCGACTGAATGCTCATATGGCAGGGCGACAACGATATCGAATTTGTCTGTCAGGCCATAAGAAAGAACCGCATTCAAACTTTGGCTGAGGGTTTTGGTACCCGCCTCGTTGTCTCGGCTCAAGTCATGCGTCAATTCCAGTTGATAATTTCCGGTCCCTTGCGTGCCTGTATCTTCAGTAATCAAGGGATGGCCCGCATGGGCGGAAGTCCATTGGATAGTGCAAAAGAAGGCAATTGCGCCAGCAAATTGTGTAGTTGTTTTCATTCTTTTTTGCTCTCCCAAGCCAGGTGCAGTCATGAATTCACGCGCATTATTCAAGCGCTTTCTAACTTCGGCTCCGTCGTCGCGGCGGTCGATAGCCTTTCATCGAGCAATTCAATCCAGTGGTTGACCGGCAAGGGCGACACGGATGCCAGATGGGCCAGGCAGCCGATATTCGCCGTGGCGATGGCTTCAGGCCTGCTGGCCAGCAGGGTTTTGAGTTTTTGCGCGCGCAACGATTGGGCGAGTTCCGGTTGCAGGATGGAGTAGGTACCCGCCGCGCCGCAGCACATGAACGAGTAGGAAACGGGCACCAGTTTGAACCCGGCGCGCTTCAGCAGTTTTTCGGCCACGCCGTTTAGTTTCTGGCTGTGCTGCAGGCTGCAGGACGACTGGAAGGCGATGCGGGGCTGTTTTTCAGGAGCAGGCATCTCTGTTTGAGGTTCGTTTTTCCATTCAGCCGCAACAACCTCGGCGATGTCCCGGATCAGTTCCGAGATACTTTTGGCCTTGTCTCGATACTGCAGATCATCTTCAAGCAGCTCGCCGTACTCGCGGAAAAACGCGCCACAGCCGCTGGCTGTGAGGATGATAGCTTCAATGCCCGATTCGACGTGTGGCCACAGGATATCGATCGTGCGGCGCATGAAGGCACGAGATTCCTCCGGGGCAGCCATGTGCTGGCTCAGTGCGCCGCAGCAGCCGTCACCGGATGCGACAAGTCTGATGCCAAAGCGGTCCAGTATGCGCGCGGCTGCGGCGTTGATGTTCGGTGCCAGGGCGGGCTGCACGCAACCCTGCCAGACCAGCATGCGGCGGGCATGTGCGCGTTGTGGCCAGTCGCCGGCCTTTCGATGTTGAGGAATCCTGACGCTCAGTTTGTCCGGAAGATATTGGCGCAGCATCTGGCCCGTACGCAGTAGGGCGGTGAATCGGGACCGGTTTGAAATGGCGGAACGCACCAGCCGGCGCGTCATTCTTTCCTTGAGTGGGCGTGGCGCTGCCTTCTCGGACAGTTCCCGGCCGATATCAAGCAGACGTCCATAGCGCACACCTTGAGGACAACTCGATTCACAGGAACGGCAGGTCAGGCAGCGGTCAAGATGCAGTTGAACATTGCCGGAAATGGTGGCCCGCTCAAGCGTTTCCATGGAAAAGGCCGGTGGCAGTGTAGTGGCGGAAGGCATTTTGCCCTCCAGCATTTGCTTGATCAGATAGATTCGTCCGCGCGGTCCGTCCCACCCGTCATTGAGCAGGCGGTAGGTTGGGCAGACGGGTTCGCACTGCCCGCAAATCACACAAGGCTGCAATAGTGCTTCCGCTTCTTGTCCCAGCTCGGTATCACGATAGATTTCTGCAAGCTCGATTTTCATTCTGGTTTATTTACTGGAAACAGGTCGGATGGCATTGAGCGGATCTACACGCATTAACAAACAGCTGTTAATCCGGAATATGAGCCAGGCGGATTTTGTTGTCCAAGATGATATTCCGATTGCGCCTATAGGATTGGATTATGCATTCATGATGGTCGTCTTGATGACGGTAAGAGGAAATGCGTGACATGCCAATTAGGCTGGCCGATCTGATAAGGAAATCCCCAAAAGGCTTGCAATCTTTGCGGGCTGAGCTAATTTGTACCAAATGGTACACAACAAGGAGAAATGAACATGTCTGAACGTCCGCCCTTTCCACCATTTACCAAAGAAACAGCGATCCAGAAAGTCCGCATGGCCGAGAACGCCTGGAATACGCACGACCCGGAAAAAGTATCTCTTGCCTATACGGAAGATAGCCAGTGGCGCAATCGCGGAGAATTCCTTCAGGGGCGCAATGCCATTGTGGAATTTCTGAAACGCAAATGGGTGCGTGAGCTTGATTACCGTCTGATCAAGGAACTCTGGTGCTTTACTGATAACCGCATCGCTGTCCGCTTCAAGTATGAGTGGCACGATGATTCCGGCAATTGGTGCCGCTCGCATGGCAACGAACTGTGGGAATTCGATGAGCGTGGTCTGATGCGCCGTCGCGAGGCCAGTATCAACGATGTTCCGATTCAGGCATCCGATCGCAAGTTTTTATGGAAGCAGGGACCGCGTCCGGAGGAACATCCAGGGCTTACTGAAATGGGGCTTTTCTAGTGCCTTGCGCGTATGGTTACTGAACGCAGCGATGTAACACAAATTCTGGCGGAGATTTTTCGTGAGCATGGTTACGCGGGGGCGAGCTTGTCGGAAATCACGAACAGGACTGGCTTGGGCAAAGGCAGCCTGTATCACCTTTTCCCCGATGGGAAGGAAGGTATGGCCAGAGCGGTGCTATTCGAAGTGGCCGACTGGTTCGAGGAAAATGTTTTCATGCCGATGCGAGCCCCCGATAACCCTGACGGGGGTATTGACCACATGTTCACGGAAGTCCTTCGTTTCTTCGATACGGGCAGACGGACCTGTCTGATGGGCGCTTTTGCCCTTGATGACGCGCGCGATCGATTCCCTTCGGAAATACAGGCCTACTTTCTTGACTGGACAAGAATGCTCGCCACCGCGCTGAGGCGAAGTGGATTTGAGAAAAATGCCGCGCGCGAGGCAGCCGAAGAGGTAGTCGCGGGAATTCAGGGGGCGCTGGTTTTGGCAAGATCACTGGGTGATCCGGCTATTTTCGTGCGGGCGATCAAGCGATTGCGCAAACGGACCGGGCTCGATCAACAGGTTTGAGTCACCCCTGCCTGGGTAGCGGCCTCGGTTACGCAGTTTTCGTGGTGTTTGGTTCCAGGCTTGCATCCCAATAATTGGCAGGCCTGCCAGACAATTCAGCCGGGTTTTCTGTGGCGCATGTGCCCGGGAATTTGCACTTGTCCAGTGCGCATATGTCAGTCATCGGGCAAGGCCTGAATCTGTGCCGGGGCTGCATTCGGCATACGACAGCGGACCAGTCCGCCGCGAGTTCGCCAAAAGCCTGACAGGCAGGGCTTTTGTAGGCTTCCTTGCGACAGATCAGCGAAATCGTGTGATGGGGCAGCTCGGGTAACAGGGTAACCGAATGAAGCCCTTGCTGCGAGCAGGAAATGGAATCGGGAAGAATGGTGGCGAGACGGCCGAGACGGACGACTTCGATGATGACGCTGAGGGAAGTGACCTCCATCGCGATGCGCGGCGTAATGCCATGCTCAAGGCAATACAAATCAAAATGCCGCCGCAGCGCATAGTCTGAATTGAACAGCACCAGTGGTTCCTGCTCAAGCGCATGGCCGTTTAGCGGTCCAGCCTGCCCGGCTCTGGGGTGCCCTTCGCCAACGGCAAGATTGAGAGTCTCGACAAACAGGATATGGTTGTCGATGGCTTCGGACTGATCCCCGATTCCGGTTGAGCTGCCAAAGGCAATACCAAGGTCAACGCGATCTTCCGCCAGGGCGGCCTCAATGTCGCTCTGGGGCATTTCAAGAGTGCTCAGGGTAATGCCCGGATAGCGGGCGTTGAACTGGTCGAGCAATGTGGTGGCCAGATAATCGGTAATAGGTGTCATGCCCAGCCGGAGCGAGCCTCGAGTCAGATCCTGCAGTTCGTGGATAGCCCGCTTGCCGGCATCCAGTTCACCCAGGGCCCGACGGGCGTGTTGCAGATAGACCTCACCGGCGGCGGTTAGGCGAACGGTGCGCCCCGACCGGTCCAGCAGTTGCACTTCGAGCAGGTCTTCCAGTTGCTTGATTTGCTGGGAAAGAGTCGGTTGAGAGACATACAGCACTTCCGCTGCGCGGGTAAAGCTGTGATGCTCGGCCACGGCGGCCAGATAGCGAATCGAACGTGGAAACATGAGATTTCGATCCATAGCCATCTCCTATTGAACTTATCAGAATTTAGTCTTGGAAAAATATAGTCTCATGCTACATAGTTAAGTTCAATCGTGAAAGGCAGTGGCATTCACGTATTTTGGCGATTGATCGATGATTTCAGAGCCAAAGCCGCCTTGGGCTGAAACGGGCCAGATGGAAGCTTGCATATTCTGAAATGTTTATATATCAAAGGAGAGGTACATGCACATCGAACCGGGAATTGTTGATGGAGCCAAAATGGCGCTGGGTTATGTTTCGGGTGCTGCCGTGGCGGCATACAGCCTGAAACTGGCATGGGATTCGGTCAAAAAGGATGGCGCAATCGCCCTCGGCATTCGCAGTCTGATTACCACGGTTCTCGTGTTCTGCTTTTTCCAGGTATTGCCGCACTACCCGGTGGGAGTTTCCGAGGTGCACTTTATTCTTGGGGCTACCCTGTTCCTGATGTTTGGTGCCGCGCCGGCCGCAATTGGTCTGGCGTTGGGGCTGTTGGCTCAGGGTTTGTTTTTCGCGCCCGCCGACCTGCCGCAGTACGGAATCAATACGACGACGCTGCTTGTTCCTTTAATGGTTGTCAGTGCGCTGGCGCAGCGAATCATTCCCGCGAATACCGCTTACAAGGACGTCAGTTACAAGCAATGTCTGGCGTTATCGACGGCCTATCAGGGCGGAGTCATAGCCTGGGTCGCGTTCTGGGCATTTTACGGGCAGGGGTTTGGCGCCGAGAATCTGGTCAGTGTCGGTTCGTTCAGTGTTGCTTATCTGGCAGTCATCATCATTGAACCCATTCTGGATGTGGCGATTCTTGCCGTTGCCAAATCGTTGTATCAGCTTAAAGACAGCATGGTATTCCATCAGCGTCTCTACAGGGGCGCTGCCTGATTGAAGAGTGGAACCTCCGGTGCCAGAACTGGAGGTTATACGCGCCGGAACGATTTCTTCACAGAATATCGAACCGGCGTTTTTTTTGCCATGAATTACATAACGCTGGAGTGAAACAATGAACAAAATGGAGATGAAAGAGGCCATTCTTCAGGCCAAGCTCGCAAAAGGCAAAAAATGGAGCGATATCGCCAAGGCTGTGGGATTGTCCGCCGAATTTACCTGCTCGGCCTGCATGGGAATGAACCACCTGGAGAAAAAACAGGCGGATGCGGTGGCCAAGTTGCTGGGCCTGGGAAAGGAAGTGTCGGCGGCGCTTCAGCAGTTTCCGCTTAAAACCTGGAATCAGGTCATTCCCACCGACCCCGTGATTTACCGCTGGTACGAAATCGTCGGCGTCTATGGCGAAACCATCAAGGAGTTGATCAACGAAAAATTTGGTGACGGCATCATGAGCGCAATTGATTTCTCGATGAATATCGAAAAGCAGGAAGACCCCAAGGGCGATCGTGTCGTGGTGACGCTGAATGGCAAGTTCCTGCCTTACAAATCCTGGTAATGGCAAGCGGGTCGCTGCGCGGTATTGGCAATTGCAACCGGCTTCCCTGCTGACCGGCTACGGTCGGTCGGGCTGATACATCAAGCATGGCGGCACGCGACCCGCACCGTTACATCAACGAGCTTGATGAAGCCGCGCTGCAACGGCTTGTTGTCAGGCTCGAAAGCAGGGCAATGGACGCAGTCTTCGCGGCGTTGCTGGACAAGTATGTTGCCCGGCTGAAGTTGCGATCGTCTGCCCGGTTGCTGGAAGTTGGCTGCGGCACGGGCGCCAATTTGCGCAAACTGGCGCGTTGCGGAGATTTCAAGGGTGAATCCGTTGGCGTTGATCAATGCCAGACCATTATTGATGCTGCATGGTCCTTTGCTCAGACAGAAGGAGTCGGCGACAGGATCATGTTCCAGGTGGGCGATGCCCATCATCTGGATTTCCCCTCCGGAACATTCGATGCAGTGATCGCGCATACGCTGATCAGCCATGCCGCTGACCCGGCATTGGTGATTAAGGAAATGGCGCGTGTAGTCCGACCTGGGGGGATGGTGGTCGTGTTTGACGGCGATTACTCATCCCTGACATTTGGCTACCCGGATCACGACTTTGGCAGTCGGATGGATGCGGCGCTGGCGAACGCAACCTTCAACAATCCGAGAATCATGCGGGATTTGCCACGACTACTGTCCGACTATGGACTGGAACTGGTGGCTGCATGGGGCGACGCGTTGACAGAAATCGGAAACGGAAGCTATTTCAAATCGTTTGCCGAAACCTATGTCCCTTACGTAATCAAGGCCAGCCTGCTGCCGCAGTCTGAAGTGGAAAACTGGATGAACGATCAGCAAAAGGCGATGGAAGACGGCAAGTTTTTCGCTTGCTGCAATTACTACACGTACATGGTTCGCCGCCAATGACGTATTTCAGCGCTGATTCTAATTGCCAGGTTTTGCCGGCTCCCGGTTGCGCCGATATTTTTCGTGCTTGCCGAGCGGGCGTCATTCGTTTGACTTGGGAATCAAGGCTGATTTTCATCCGTGCGACGTACTCGGGAGTCTTAGGGATGGCGACAGCTTATCTATAGCCTTCGCCTATGGGGTTCATCATTATTTAGTCTTGGAAATCCATCAAGGCTTGATCCATAGTTGTGTACATCAATGACGCGCGCCGTTTTGTCGAGCGGTTTGACTGATGTGTAGTACAAGACAAAGTTGGGTCAGGTCGTTGGATTTGGTGTCAACAGAATCGAGGTCGGCAGTTCGAGTATGTTGATTAACGTTTCGGGCAAACCGACTTGTCCGTAACACAGAGATAAGGAGTCTAAAACAATGTCATCGTCCACCAGAGAAGAGGTACTTCGACATCTTCAGACGACCCCGCTTTTGCAGCCTGCGCTGCACAAGCAGACCCACGCGCCCGCGCCAACCGAGATCGACCACACCCTTTACCGGGCCTATACGCGTACCCCGCACGACGTCGGCGGCGAACCGGATACACCAATCGTGTATCACGAGAAGGAAGAAGAGGTCTGGGAACTGAATACCTTCGCGACTTGCGAATGCTTGGCCTGGCGTGGCGTGTGGACGGCGGAAGAGCGCCGCCGCAAGCAGAACGTCGACGTCGGTCAAACCGTATATCTCGGCATGCCCTACTACGGACGCTGGCTGATGACGGCCGCCCGCATCCTGGTCGACAAGCAGTACTGCACGCTTACCGAACTGCACAACAAGATTGTCGAGCTGAAGGAGCGTGTTGCATCCGGCAAGGGCCTGGGCGAATACATGCCCCCCAAGAACAAGTAATCCAGAGAGGTGACAGCGCTATGAGCAACAAGCCACATTACGACAGAACCCACCACGCAAAGATGGCCACGGGCATTGGCGATCCACAGTGTTTCAAGGGTATGGCTGGCAAGGCAAAGTTCAAGGAGGGCGACCGCGTTCGCATCAAGGATTTGCCTGACCTTTTCTATACCCGCACCATGACCTACACCCGTGGCGCAGTGGGTACGATTGTCAGGCTGGTTTACGAGAGCCCCGCCGCGGAAGATGAAGCCTTTGGCAACGAGGAGCACGTGGAGTGGTTCTACAGCATTGTGTTTCCTTCAAAGGAGCTTTGGCCCGAATACAGCGACACGTTCTCTAACGACACTGTTGAGACCGAAATCCCGGAACGCTATCTCGAGAAAGCGTAACCGGACTCACAGATATTATTGACAAGAGGAAATACAGATGTCAGCAGATCACGATCACGATCACGACCACGGTCACAGCCACGACCATAAACCTGCTCCCATGGTGGAGGAAGTCAGCGATTTCGAAATTCTCGAAATGGCTGTGCGTGAACTGGCCATCGAAAAGGGCTTGTTCTCCGCTGAGGATCACCGCGTCTGGAAGGAATATGTTCACACCCTTGGCCCGTTGCCGGCTGCACGCCTGGTTGCCAAGGCCTGGCTGGATCCCGAGTATAAAAAACTCTGTATTGAGGATGGCGTCGAGGCCAGCAAGGCTGTAGGCGTCAACTGGGTGACCAGCCCGCCAACCCAGTTTGGTACTCCCAGCGACTACTGCAATCTGCGCGTACTCGCCGATACACCAACATTGAAGCACGTGGTGGTGTGCACATTGTGCTCGTGTTATCCACGTCCGATTCTGGGGCAGTCACCCGAGTGGTACCGTACCCCGAACTATCGCCGCCGTCTGGTACGCTGGCCGCGTCAGGTGCTCGCCGAGTTTGGCCTGCAGCTGCCGCCGGAAGTCCAGATTCGCGTGGCTGATTCCAACCAGAAGACCCGCTACATAGTGATGCCGGTGCGTCCTGAAGGTACGGAAGGCTGGACTGAAGACCAGCTGGCTGCGATCGTGACTCGTGACTGCCTGATCGGTGTTGCGGTGCCCAAGCCCGGCATTACGGCGAATGCCAAACGTCCGGTGCTAAAGGCGAATCGCCCGGTGCACCACGACCATTGACCTGCACAAGTTTTTAGGAGTAAACGCCATGGCTATTGCTGAAAACGGCAATCAGGATTTCAAGAGCTGGCAAGGGACGGATACGACACCCATCGCCGTGCTTGAAGAAGTTCGTATCAAGGGACGGGTCTGGGACGAGCTTGCAGAGCAGTACGGCGTTACCAATCCCGATCCACCCTGGAAAATTGACCTGGAGGCGACATGTGACATGCTTGCTGCTGATTCCTGTGTCAAGCCTTACGATCAGGTCGAGCCTGGCTCATGTGTCCTGCCGTCGCTCGAGCGCCGTGCGGAGGAGGATGACCTTTCCGAAACGATATACATGGATGTGCCTTTCCCCGAAAGGCAATTGCTGGCGCTGGCGCACTCGATGCTCAAACGGGGCCTGTTCAGCGAGGAAGAACTGGCGCGGCAGATGCGGAAGGTAAGCGAAAAGCTGAAAAGCGTTTGAATGGCGGCTGTGTCGGGCGCTACGGTACGGCTGTTCAGCAAGGTAAGTAACAAGGGCAGATCAAGCGAAGAACAGCATCCACCGTACTGAATTGGAACTGCCGCACACGGCTGCGCCGGGCGGGTGGTTTGAGAGGAACAGACAGATGTCTATACGTGGCACCGAAATCAGGATCGAAGGGCTTTCGCAGCGATATCCTACGCGCAAGGTTCCGACCTTCAACCGCGTCGACCTGGTGTCGCCCCCTGGCGAGGCGCTGGCGATCATCGGCCGTTCCGGCTGCGGCAAATCCACGCTTCTGCACATTCTGGCCGGTCTCACCAAAGGCACGGAAGGCCGTGTGTTGCTGAACGGCACAGAGGTCACCGGGCCGTCGCCCCGCTGGGTCATGATGTTCCAGGCGCCACATCTCTACCCCTGGATGAGCGTCACCCAGAACGTGGGTGTTGGTCTCACCTTCGCCCGCTGGGGCAAAAAGGAAATTGAAGAACGCGTCACGGAAGCCATCAATCTCGTCGAGTTACAGGAATTCGCACAGGCAAACGTGCAGGATCTATCCGGAGGCCAGCAGCAGCGCGTGGCACTTGCGCGATCACTGGTCATGGAGCCCGAGATGTTGCTGCTTGACGAGCCGTTCTCGGCGCTTGATGCCTTCACCCGCGCTGCCTTGCAGAAGGATGTGCGCGCGATTTCCAAGCGTCTGGGATTCAATATCGTGATTGTTACTCACGATATCGACGAGGCCGTCATCATGGCCGACCGCGCGGTGATCATGGCCGGCTCACCGGGTGACATCGTCCACGAACTGGATGTCGATCTTCCCGATCCCCGTGAGAGGACCGACCCCGAAGTACAGCGCTTGCGTGCACGGCTGATGGCGACCTTCCAGGAAGCGGCCAATTACAAGAAGCCGGAAGTCGCGCTTGCGGGTGCGGGCCGCTGAGCAATATTAACAGGATTGCCCCGAGCCTTGTTACCAGGACCGGGCAAATGCAGGCTGGGCATCCGGCCGGATAACCCTAGGAGACCGAAATGAAAAAGCATTTAGACGGAGAAAACGACCAGCCCCGCGCACTGGTGCATGTGGATGGATGTTCCTGCGGCACTTGCGGCAAGAATAGTCTGATCGACCCGCGCCTGCAGCGTATGAAGCCCGGCAATCCCGATATTGCCGATGGCATGGAGGATCCCAGTCTCAAGCTGGATTTCGATCCGCTATTCAGTTCCGTGCTCGGAACGGGCGTAAGTAGACGAGACCTGCTGAAAATGGCCGGCCTTGCCGCATTGGGCGGGCTTGGCGGGATGATGTCCTCGCAATCGGCGCATGCGGCACCGCAGAAGAAATTCACCAAACCATTCGATCCGGTACTCAAGATCGGTTACATCCCAATTACCGACTCGGCGGCCCTGCTGGTCGCGCATGAAATGGGTTTCTTCAAGAAGGAAGGCATTGATTCCGAACCGCCGACACTGATTCGCGGCTGGTCGCCGCTGGTGGAAGCATTCTCGGCGCAACGCTTCAACCTCACACACATGTTGATTCCGATTCCGATCTACATGCGCTACAACAACAAGTTCCCGGTGAAGATCACGGCGTGGAACCACACCAATGGCTCCGGCATCATCGTCAGCAAGAAGAGCGGCATCAATTCGCCCAAGGAACTGGGCGGCAAGCAGTTTGCCGTTCCATACTGGTACTCGATCCACAACATCATCTCGCAGAAGATCATGCGAGATGCCGGCCTGACGCCCGTGATCCGTCCCCAGGACGCGAAGCTGGCGCCCAATGAAGTCAATCTGCTGGTGCTGAATCCGCCGGACATGCCGCCTGCGCTGGCTGCCGGACAAATCGATGGGTATGCCGTGGCTGAGCCGTTCAACGCGCTGGGTGAACTCAAGGCAGGCGGAAAAATGCTGCGTTTCACCGGCGATGTCTGGAAAGGACATCCCTGCTGCGTGGTGGTCATGCACGAAGACGATGCCATGGATCCTGCTCGCGCGGCATGGGCGCAAGGCATCCACAATGCGATTGTCAAGGCGCAGTTGTATATGGGCGCCAACCGCAAGTCGGTTGCGCAGATGCTGTCCAAGGATGGCAAGAAGTACCTGCCCTTTGATGCAGAAGTCGTCGAGCGGGCAATGATGTTCTACAGCCCCGCGGACTATGCGGACCCACCCGCGATCAAGCACGAGGATTGGGATCAGAGCCGGATCAACTTCCAGGGCTGGCCATTCCCCAGTGCCACCAAGCAGGTCGTTACCGAGTTGAAGACCACGCTGGTCGGCGGCGAAATCGACTTCGTCAAGAAACTCACGCCGGATTTCGTGGCCAAGGATCTGGTCCAGTACACCTACATCAAGAAGGCGCTTGATGCCAATCCCAAGTGGAGATGGGATCTCAGCGTGCCGCAAAAAGGCAATCCGTTCGAGCGCAAGGAAGAGATTGTGCTATGACGGCTACCGTCGTACCCGCCGATCACGGCGGGTCGTCCGGCCTGATGGCCCGTCCGGGGGTCAGGCGGTTCGTTTGGGGGCTGGCCGGCATCGCGATTATGGCGCTTATCTGGTTGATCGCAGGCTATCTGCTTGCGATCAACCCTACCACCAAGACCTTTACCACTTTCGGACTGATCCCGACGATGGAAGCCTTCCCGGAATTATGGGGAGCGGGAAAGATACAGTCAGCAGCGATCGCCAGCGGTTATCGATTGGGTGCTGGTCTGGGCCTGGCAATCGCCATTGGCGTGCCAGTGGGGGTGTTGATGGGCCGCATCAAATGGTTCAGGGATTTCAGCAACTCACCTTTCCAGTTCCTGCGCATGATCAGTCCGCTTGCCTGGACACCGCTGGCTGTTCTGGTATTCGCGACATGGGACGGATCGATCGTTTTCCTGATTGCAATCGCTTCGGTGTGGCCGGTAATGTTTGCCACCGCCGCGGGTCTCGCCAAGGTCGATCCGAACTGGTTCAAGGTGGCGCGCAATCTGGGCGCCCATCCGGTGCAGATGCTGACCAGGATCATCATGCCCGCGATCGCCTTCGATATCTTCTCGGGTATCCGGCTGGCGCTGGGTGTGGCCTGGATTGTTCTGGTGCCAGCTGAATACCTGGGCGTGACATCCGGATTGGGGTATGCAATCGAGGACGCACGGGAAACGCTTTCCTACAATCATCTGACGGCACTGGTTCTCACCATCGGCATTATCGGATATGTGCTCGACAGTAGCCTGGTAATGCTTATCAAGCGTTTCAGCTGGCATCGAGGAGGAGCGTGATGGTGCACCCGATCATCCTGACCAATCGGCATGGCGTACTACGGTATCCAATGGAGTTGATCGTGGACCTGCTGCGAGTGGAGGCAAACAACTGATGGGCAACGGTGTCGCAACTGCGGATCAGGTGATTAGTGCCGGCATCAGTGGCAACTGTCTTTCGCGTTTTGCCAAAAGCACGGCACACAGAACAGTGCATTTCATCGGTGGCCTGGCTGTCCTCTTTGCACTGTGGTGGATTGGCATTCATTTCATCACACAGAATCCCGATCTGTCGCAGTTCAAGGATTTTTCTCCCAAGGCAGCAGTGGAAGCCCTGCCAGAGCTCTGGGAAGACGGAACCATTCCAGAAGCACTGAAGACCAGCGGCTACCGCCTGGGCATGGGCTTGCTGCTTGCCATCGTCATAGGTGTGCCGATCGGCATCATGATGGGGCGCAGCAGATGGTTCCAGCAATTGACCGATGTGCCTTTTCAGCTCCTGCGCATGATCAGCCCGCTGTCCTGGGAACCGATCGCGGTGGTGGTGTTTGCTGGATGGGAAGAGGCGATTGTTTTCCTGATTACGGTCGCGGCGGTCTGGCCGATTGCATTCTCGACTGCGGCAGGTCTTGCCAAGGTTGATCCAAACTGGTTCAAGGTGGCGCGCAACCTCGGCGCCAAACCCTGGCACATGGTGTCCAAGATCATCATTCCTGCCATCACATTTGACATCATGACAGGTGTCCGTCTGGCGCTGGGGGTGGCCTGGATCGTCATTATTCCGGCGGAGTTCCTGGGGGTGACCTCGGGTTTCGGTTATGCCATCCAGGATTCACGCGAGAGCCTGGAATACTCGAACCTGATGGCGCTGGTACTGGTAATTGGGGCGGTCGGTTACGTACTTGATACGGCATGCGTGCTGCTGATCAATCGCTTCAGCTGGCATCGTGGAGACAAGTGAAGACATTTCATGCAGGTGATATTGGGTCACTGGGAGCGAAAAATGGCTGAAAACACTCGGTTTACCGCAGAGCAGGTTATCGCCGTACTGAAAGAAACGGATGCGGAGCGTTATGAAAGTCAGAAAAAACTCTCTGACGCGCAGCGTCTGGTGATGCTTGAGGAAGAAAACCTGCGTCTCAGGCTGATTGTTGCCGATTTGACTCTCCGCAACGAGGCGCTGAAAAACCTGGCGTCAAAGAAATGGTAACGGCTGCAACCCGCAGGTCGGAGACGATGGCAGTTTTGGACGCGGAACGCGGAGCCGTACAAATAATCTGCGCGGTCGCGACAAATAGCACGATCCTGAGAGCGAGGTAAGTCAGATGTCCCAGAAGATCAATATCGTGTGCGTGTCGGGGACGCGGGAGAAGCTCCAGATGGCCGCGATGTTCGCCTCGGTCGCAGCCGCAACCGGCGAGGAGGTGATGGTTTTCTTGTCCATGAACGCATTGCCTTATTTCGTAAGGGGCCGCAATGAGACCGCGCCTGCAGAAGGTGAACTAGGTGTGCTGCTGGGCCAAGAGGGCGTTCCGCCTTTCAAGCAACTATTCCAGCAGGCGGTTGAACTCGGTGATGCCAAACTGCTGCCATGCTCGATGGCAATGGATCTGATGAAGATTACTAAAGATGACCTGGATGGCGAAGTGGGCCCCCCCACGGGCCTGACTCGATTCCTGAGTGATGCAGAGGGCGGACAGCTTTTAACTTTTTGAAGAATGGCTGCGAACTGGTGGCCAACAGGAGAACGGAATCATGAGTGAAGTCAAGGTTGTCGATGCCAGGAATACGTTCTGTCCGGGCCCGCTGATGGAGTTGATATCCAACATGAAAATGGCGAGCGTGGGCGACACAATCGAATTGCTTTCGACCGATGAGGGGTCGGGTGCCGACGTGCCGGAATGGGTGAACAAGGTGGGCCATGAAATTATCAGCAATGAAAAAATTGAGGGTGTTTGGCATATCAAGGTTCGCAAGGCGAAATAGGCCAACATGGATTTTCCCGGCCAGACAGGACACCTGAACATGAATAGGAGAAGGACATGAGAATTTTGATCGTCGGTGGCGGAACCGGCGGCACCGTTTTGGCCAATAACCTTGCCCGGCGCCTTGCCGTGGAAATACGTTCGCACAAGGTGCGGCTGACCATGCTCACGGCGTCCGATAAACATCTATACCAGCCTGGCTTGTTGTACGTGGCTTTTGGCCAGATGACTCCCGACCAGTTGTATCGAGATCAGGCTGGCTTGCTTGAGTCCAGTGTGGAGTTTCATGTTGATCCGGTCGTCAAGTTTCAGCTCGACCAGAAACAGGTGGTGACGAAGAGCGGAAAAACCTACGAATACGACATCCTGATCATTGCCACAGGATCGCGTATTGTTCCCGATGAAGTTCCGGGTTTGAAGGAAGGCTCGGAGAATTTCTACACAGTGGAAGGTGCTGTTCGACTTCGCAAGCGCTTGATGGAATTCGAGGGTGGCACCATCGCCATGGTGGTGTCACTGCCGCACAAGTGTCCTGTGGCCCCGGTGGAAGCCATGTTCATGCTGCACGACTTTTTCAAGGCGCGTGGCATTCGCGACAAGGTGCGCTTGCGTTACCACTACCCGGTCAACAAGGTACATGCTACGGCGAACGTTGCCGTCTGGGCCAAGCCGGAATTCGACAAGGCTGGCATTGAATACGAAACCCTGTTCAATCTCAAGGAAGTCGATCCGGAGAAACAGATTGTTTACAGCGAGGAAGGTACCGAGTGCAAATACGATCTGTTGATTGCAATTCCACCTCACCGCGGCATGGAAGAAATTGAAAATAACAAGATGGGCCAGGCGGGTTGGATTCCGACTCATCGCCACAAGCTGACCATGGATGGATATGACAATGTCTACGTGATTGGCGATGCCACCAATATCCCGGTCAGCAAAACCGGTTCGGCGGCGCATTTCGAGGCGGAAGTGGTAGCAGAGAACATCGAATCGCAGATCAAGACCGGCAGCACCGTGCGGGAATACGATGGCAAGGTTTACTGTTTCATCGAAGGCGGGTTCGATCGCGCCACCTACAATGCCTTCGACTATGTCAACCTGCCGGTATTGAAGCCTCCATCAAAGTCGATCCACTGGTTCAAGATGGCATACAACAGAATGTACTGGACTACAGTGCGCGGGTTGCTATAGGGAGAAACGAACATGACGGAAAACGCAACTGTCCAGAACACGCCTCAGATTCCGGCAGCCCTGGATGAAGCATCCATCGCCAATCTGGTAGAAATGCTCAACCTGCTGGCATCGGCCAAGGATGCACTGTCGGACGATATCATCATCCGGCTGGCAGGTGCCGTCAGCGAAGGGCTCGCATTGATGGACAGGCTCACTCGCAATGAGGGACTGATTTATCTGTTGCAGGAACTCGATCGGCCGGAGAACCAGAAATTTCTGGTTTCCATGGCCAATGCCTTTACCGAAGCGAGCAAGGAGCTCTCCGCCACCCCGCAAGCAAAGGGCGGTATGGTCTGCGCCTTGCGTCTAGTGAAGGAGCCTGGCGTACTGGAAGGATTAAGGCTGGTATCTATGATCGGCGCACGCCTGAGCAAGAGCATGCGCGAAATGCACCGGCACGGCGTTTAGCATCCGGCAAGAAGCTACTTTCGCTTGAAAGCGGGGTCGCCCGCTATCCAGTCCTTGCGATGCGTGACATCGACAGCCGGTAAATGACCGGCATCACAAAAAGTGTCAACAGGGTGGCGACGGTCAGCCCCCACACCAGGCTGGCGGCCATCGGTCCCCAGATCAGCGATTTCCCCCCGAGTCCGACTGCCAGGGAAAACAGACCGCCGATGGTGGTGGTCGTGGTGATCAGGATGGGAATGACGCGTCGCCGCGCGGCATAGATCGAGGCGTGCAATAACCCCATGCCGGACTTCAGGCGTTCATTGGCGGCGTCTATCAGCACAATGGCGGAGTTGACTGCGATGCCAGTCAAGGCAATGATGCCGTACAGGGTGTAAAGCGACAGCGGATTGCCGGTAATGAGCAGGCCGAAAGCCACGCCGGTAAAAGCCATGGGCACGGTGACTAGAATCATCAACGGTTGCCAGTAGCTTCGGAATTGCGCCGCCAGGATCAGGTAAATCAGCCCCACGCCCAATCCAAACAGGCCGGGCATGGCGTTGAGGCTTTCTTCCACGTCTTCCAGTTCGCCGGAAAAATCGATGCTGACCCCCGGGAAGCGCGGTGCGACTTTGTTCCATTCGTCCTGAATTTTGCTTGCGGCAGTTCGTGAGTCCGGAGCATCAGGATTCTTGCGATCAAGGTCGGCTTCAATCGTAATGGCGCGACGCAGGTTATAACGCTTGATGACACCCTGGCTGGCGCCGGTTTCCATTTCAGTCATTGCGCCCAATGTTGTTGTGCCACCATCAAGCAACGGGATGGCGTCATCCAGCAATTGTGCGATGTCATCCAGCGGCGCGCGCGCGGCCTTCACGCGCACTTCAACCTTGTCTCCGCCATCACGCATTTCCGCGACAATTTCGCCATCGGTATGCAGCCGCACCAGGCGTGAAACCAGCGCCGGATCGAGTCCGGCATTACGAACGGCATCGGCATCAAGCCGCAACACCAGTTGCTGGCGTCCTGGAACTTCGTCGTCGGCAATATCCTTGGCGCCGGGAATCGATTGCACAATCCGCTTGAGCGTGTCCGCCGCGGCGCGCAGCTCGCGGTAATCGTCTCCGCGCGCGCGAACCTTGATCGGTTTGGAAGCAGGCGGACCGCCGGAGACCTGCAGGAACGTGATCTTCGCGCGGCCCGATAATGCTTCGATATCTTTACGCATGGCTTCGACAATTTCATCCGTGGCGCGCATGTCATCCGATCGTGGATTGAGCGAAACAGTCAGCTGCCCATACGAGGGGCCATAAAGCGGCTCGGTATCGGTGAATTTCTGTCCGGCGGCAGCGGCAATGCCGCGAGCTTCACCGGCACGCAGGTGTTTCTTCACTTCGGCCTCCACCCGCTGTACTTCGCGCAGGGTTGCGTCTATGGTCGAGGAAGGTGGCATGTCTACATTGACATAAAAAATCCGCAAGGGGTCGAAGGCAAAAAACTGAATCTTTATCAGGCCCGCGCTTACCGCGCCAACAGCTAGCGCCAGCATTACCAGTAATACAGCAAGCGCGCGCATGGGGTAACGCATGAAACGAATCAGAAGCCGCGCGTACTTCAGGCGAACCCAGTGGGTAAAGTGTTCACGCCTGCGCTGAAAACGCGTAGGTTTGGTGAAATCAAGCTTGAGCGCAGACACATGCGCGGGCAGCATCCAGTAAGCCTCGATGAGCGAAATGACCAGCGCGAGCGAGACGACGGCGGGAATGACGAACATGAACTTGCCAACTATTCCCGGAAGCAGCATCAATGGCAGAAAGGCAGCCAGCGTGGTCAGCACCGATGAAAAAACCGGCATACCCACTTCACGGATGGAATCCAGCGCAGCCTGCACGACTTGCTGGCCCCGCATCAGCCGGTAGTAAATGGCTTCGACAATGACGACCGCGTCATCCACCAGCATGCCCAGAACAATGACGATGCCAAGCAGGACGGAAATGTTCAGGGTGAAGCCCATCACGGACAGTGCCCAGAAGGTGCCCGCCAGAGAAAACGGAATGCCAATGCCGACGAGCAATGCTATACGGCTGCCCAGGAATATCCAGGAAATCAGCAGCACCAACAAAAGACCGTAAAGCGCGTTGGATTGCATGGTACTGATAGCCTGGCGAGTGGGGATGGTCTGATCGTCCAGCAGCGAGATGGCCAGGCCTGAGCCGGACAGGGTTCTGTTCTTTTCCGAGAGATAGGCATTGATGCGCTCGACCAGTTCCAGCGTGTTGGCGCGCGTGCGCTTGTTGACGGCCAGCAGCACGGCGGGTTGCCCATCTTTGGAAATAAGCTGCGAGGGCTTTTCCCGCGCGCGATTGACTTCGGCCACGCTTGTGAGCGGTGTGCGATTCTGCGGCTGGGCGGCGGGTATGACCTGAATGCGCGCCAGCTGGTCGGGGTCTGAGGATTGCCCGATGACACGGACCAGCCATTCCTGGTCGCCAACCCGAACCTGTCCGGCAAAAATATCGCGGAACCAGCGCGACACGGAATCGGCGATATCGGCGCCAGACAGTCCGCGCGCGGCTGCCTCGTGCGGCAGAAAACGGATTTCAAGCTCGGGATCGTGCAGTCCGGAGGTGAACACGCTGTCGACGCCTTTGGTCCGCTCCATATCCTCTTTTACCTGACGCGCCAATGCGCGCAGCCGCTCATCGTTGGCGGGCGAGGTGACCATGACCATGGCTGAGGGGAAACCATTGGCAGTGGTAATCTCGTAGATGACAGGATCGGCGGCCTCAGTCGGCAACTCCGTGTTGGCCTTGTTTTGCACCTCACGCCGTAGATCATTGATGCGCTTGTCGAAAGTGCGGTTATCCAGGTCCTGAAAGCGCACCAGAATGGCAGAGGTGTTTTCACGGCTGTTGCTGGAAATAAAACGCACATCAGCAACACGGGCAAGCGCATCTTCCAGTGGGCGGGTAACCCGTTTTTCCACATCTTCCGCCGATGCGCCAGGCAGGACCGTAGTGATGTTGACCCAGTTGAAATTGACTTCCGGATCTTGCTCACGGGGCATGGTCAGATAAGCCATCAAGCCCATGACGATCACCACCAGGAAGGTGATGTTGGCCAGAGGGTGGTTGCGGATCAACCCCTCGAAGATACGCATGATCTACATCGCCCTTTTGTCTGCCGTGGCCTGATCATTATCCGTAATAGTCTGTCCATCCTTGAGTGCAAAGCGTCCTTCAGAAATGATGCGCGTGTCTGGTGGCAATGCGATCAAGGCGGGTCTGCCTTCCTGGGCGTCCGGCAGGGAAAAGAATCTCGCCTTGGAGCCTTCAGCGAGAAACACGCCGAATTTTCCATCGCGTTGCAAGACGTAGTCTGCCGGTAGATAGGTTTCCTTGGCGCGCCACTTGATGCGGCCGCTTGCACCGGGTTGCGGCTTGTCCTTGATGAATGTCAATCTGGCCTCGCGCGTGCGCGCGCTCGTGTCCTGCGCAGGAGAGATTCTCTTGAGCGAGAGCGGGAATGTGGTTTCCGGCGTTTCCAATGTGATGGCGTCAGCGCGTGACAGGCTGTCCGCGTCCTTCTGCTGCACATCGGCGGCAACCTCAAGACCGCTCATGTCCCATAGCGTCACGAGCGGCGTGCCCGGTGATGCCAGCTCACCCACGTTGGCCAGTTTCGATTCAACAACTGCATCGAATGGTGACACCATCACGCACTTGGCGACATTGCGCTGTGCGGCCTGTACCTGTGATTGGGACAGCTGGCGTTCTGCCCGGATTACATTGACTTCGGTGCGGCGCTGGTCGAGCGCGTCGCCGGAAATGAAATTCTTCGCGGCAAGATCCTCATTGCGCTTGAGTTGCTGCGCGGAAAGTTGAAGGCGTGCATCGGTGGTGGCGAGTTGGGCTTGGGCCTGTTGGAGTGCAATTCGCTCATCGCGGCAATCCAGCCGCGCCACGATTCTGCCTTTGGCTATGCGCTGGCCAGGTTCAACCGGCAGGGAGTCAACACGCGCGGAGATTTCCGCCGAAATCTTGCTGATGTTGCGCGAGGTGACTTGCGCCTGAGCGGATAATTCCGGATACAGCACAACGTCTTGAAGCGGGAATGTGGTCACGCGCACCGGCATTGGCGCCTGTGAGACTGGCTTGGCTGGGGAGGTCCCGTCGGCGGACTTTCCGCAGGCAATCAGAATCAGCGGTAAAACAAGGATGACGGGAGCGCGCATTTATTTTCCTTTCTTGTTGGGCGTGGCGTTTGCAAAGGGCTGTCCATCCCGGCTGATACCGCGCTCGAAAATCTCCAGGGCTTTCCCGGCATTTTCCATGGCGGGCTGCCAGTCCACCCACAAACTGTGAGCGCTGGAAAGCAGATGCAGGCAGGCGATTCCGTGAACCGTTGCCCAGCAAAGCTGGGCCAGTTGCTCAAGATCATCCAGTTCCGGGCGCACAAGGCTGTGATCCATGCAATCTGAAAGGGTGTGCTTGAGCAGGGCGTAGGCATCATGCGCGATGTTGCCTTTTGGAATGACACTGTCTTCCGGCGAAAGCGGTGCGCGCGGGGTGAGGAACATGAAGCGGAAGGAGCTGGGATGATCCAGCGCGAAGCGCACGTAGCCCAATCCAAGTGCGTGCAGGCGTTCGCCAGGGTGGGGGATTTTTGCAAGCCGGGAAAAATCCTGCGCCATCTGCAGAAAATCGTGATCGCACAATGACTGGATCAGCGCTTGCTTGTCCGGAAAATGCTGGTAGATCACCGTGGTGGAATAGCCGATGCGTTCTGCCACCGCGCGCAAGGTCACTGTTTCCTCGCCCGCCTCAACAAACAACTCCCTTGCGGCATCCAGAATGGCGGTCTGTTGCAATTCCTTGTCACGCAGTCGGCGTTGCTGGGTTGCGGATTCGGGAGTCATGGCGGCTTGATTTTGAAGCGTGACCAAAAATAACAATGTTATTTTTTATAACACTGTTATTAAGTGATTTCAATCCGGTTTTGTAAATTCTCCTACGTGGGAAAAGGCATAAAAAAGGGCGCTGCAAGAGCGCCCTTCTAACCACGTATATTTGGCTTACTTGTGTGCGGCTTCCTTGGCCTTGTCAGCCATTTCCTGCACTTTGCCAGCGCCAGCGGCTGCGGCATCGGCAGCACCCTGAGCTGCGCCAGCGGCTGCGCCGGCAGCGGCATCGGCTGCGCCTTGTACGGCAGTACCAGCAGCATCACCCGCAGCAGCGGCGGCATCACCCGCGGCATTGGCGGCGTCGGTTGCGGCCTGACCCGCGGCATCAGCAGCCTGGCCGGCAGCGTCAGCAGCGGTACCTGCTGCTTGCTGAGCCTGGTCGGCGGCAGTCGATGCAGCTTCTTCAGCTTTTTGGCATGCGGTCAGGGATAACGCGGCGATCATCGCCACGAGCAGTTTGTTCATGTTTCCTCCTGGAATAGTGTAGAAAAAAGCCGGTGTGGGCCGACTTCGCTATTTAAAGGGCAAACCCCATCCAATGCAAGTAGTTGGACGGCGTAACGGAATTTTTTACGGTTTTGCTGGGAGGCATCCCACGAAGGTATTCCTTCTCGCTGAAAAGCCTGGGCGCCTATGCATCTTCTGCTGGCGCTTGAATGGATAAGCCGCCCAATTAGGCGGCTTTGATTTGACTGAACTTAGTGAGTATTCCGTGGGTCCGGATGGGACGGGCCTTCCTTCAGTTCTTCAGCCAATATCTTCTTGGCAAGCTCGACTGCGTGCCTGTCCGCGGGGGATTCACTCCAGTGGAAGTCATGGCCCTCAATTTTCCACGCAGCCGCGACTTCATCGAGTGAAGATTTACCACCATTCCTGTGAGTCCTGATCATGATTCTCGCCTCCTTATTTGGATAGGTAAGTAAGCTTTATAGCCCCTCAAGCATGAATAACAACCGAGCTTGCAGTGTGGCCATTATTGTTTGTTGCTGCCAAACAGGGGTGCCAGATAGCGACCGGTATGGCTGGCCGGGTTGACGCCCACATCTTCCGGCCTGCCGGTGGCGATGATCTGACCGCCACCCGCACCGCCTTCGGGGCCAAGATCGATGACCCAGTCGGCGGTTTTGATGACGTCGAGATTGTGCTCGATCACGACAACGGTGTTCCCCTGATCGGTCAGCCGGTGCAGCACTTTCAGCAGCAGTTCGATGTCAGCGAAGTGCAGGCCGGTGGTCGGTTCGTCCAGGATGTAGAGCGTGCGGCCGGTATCGCGTTTGCTCAATTCCAGCGACAGCTTGACGCGCTGCGCTTCGCCGCCAGAGAGCGTAGTGGCGGACTGCCCGAGCTGGATGTATCCCAGGCCCACGTCAGTCAGCGTTTGCAGTTTCTTGGCGACGGCGGGCACGGCACTGAAGAATTCCAGCGCATCTTCAACCGTAAGATCGAGAATGTCGTGGATGGTCTTGCCCTTGTAATGGATTTCCAGCGTTTCGCGGTTGTAACGCTTTCCGTGGCACACATCGCAGGGCACGTAGATGTCTGGCAGGAAATGCATTTCCACCTTGATGACGCCATCGCCCTGGCAGGCTTCGCAGCGGCCGCCCTTGACGTTGAAGGAGAACCGTCCGGGTCCGTAACCTCGCGTGCGCGATTCGGGCACACCAGCGAAAAGCTCGCGGATGGGAGTGAATAGCCCTGTATACGTGGCGGGGTTTGAACGCGGCGTTCGGCCGATGGGCGACTGATCGACGTTGATGACCTTGTCAAAGAATTCCAGGCCGAGAATTTCTTCATGCGGGGCGGGCTCTTCGGTCGAGCCGTACAAATGTCTCGCCACGGCATGGTAGAGCGTGTCGTTGATCAGCGTAGATTTGCCCGAACCGGACACGCCGGTCACGCACACAAACAAGCCCAATGGCAGCGTGAGATCGACATTTTTCAGGTTGTTGCCAGTGGCGCCTCGCACGGTAAGCTGGCGTTGTGGATCGGCCTTGCGGCGTTTTTTCGGCACGGCGATCTGGCATTTGCCGGACAGATACTGTCCGGTCAGCGAGGCGATATTCATTTCGATTTCGGAGGGAATGCCCTCCGCCACGACCTGGCCGCCATGTACGCCCGCGCCGGGGCCCATATCCACTACATAGTCGGCCGTGCGGATTGCATCTTCATCGTGCTCTACCACCAGTACGGAGTTTCCGAGGTCGCGCAAATGCTTGAGCGTTTCCAATAGCCGATCGTTGTCGCGCTGGTGCAAGCCGATGGAAGGCTCGTCCAGAACATACATGACGCCGGTGAGCCCCGAGCCGATCTGTGATGCAAGACGGATGCGCTGCGATTCGCCACCGGACAGGGTGTCGGCGGAGCGGTCGAGCGACAGATAGTCCAGCCCGACATTGACCAGAAAGCCGAGTCGCGCGGTTATTTCCTTGAAAATTTTTTCCGCCACCTGGGCCTTGGCGCCTGTAAGTTGCAGGCCATTGAAGAATGTCAGGGTGTCTTTCAATGGCCAGTGGCTGACTTCAAACAGGGTCTTGTCGCCGACAAATACGTGCCTCGCTTCCTTTCTCAGGCGCGAGCCTTCGCACTCGGGGCAGGGCTGGGTGTTGAGATATTTTGCCAATTCCTCGCGCACCGCCATGGAGTCGGTTTCGCGATAGCGGCGTTCCATGTTGCGCACGATGCCTTCGAAAGCATGCTTGCGCGTTTGCCAGCCACCACGTTCGCCCAGGTGCTTGAAGGCGATGACTTCGCGCCCGGAACCATGCAGTACTACATCCTGAATACGCGCCGGCAAGTCTTCAAATGAGGTTTCAAGGTCAAAGCCGTAATGGAAGGCCAGGCTTTGCAGCATCTGGTAATAGAAATGGTTGCGTTTGTCCCAGCCCTTGATGGCGCCGGCAGCCAGCGACAGATGCGGAAAGGACACCACACGCGCTGGATCGAAGAAGGTGATGGCGCCAAGGCCGTCGCATTTGGGGCAGGCGCCCATGGGATTATTGAAGGAAAACAGGCGAGGTTCCAGTTCCGGCAGGGCGTAATCGCACACCGGGCAGGAAAACTTCGCGGAAAAAAGATGCTCCCTCCCGCTGTCCATTTCCACCGCCAGTGCCTTGCCATCTGCATGACGCAGCGCAGTTTCGAAGGATTCGGCCAGACGCTGCTTGATGTCGGGTCGGATTTTCAGGCGGTCGACGACGACTTCAATCGTGTGCTTCTTGTTTTTATCCAGCTTGGGCACGTCGCCCAGATCATGAACCTTGCCGTCAACCCGGACGCGAACAAAACCTTGCGCCTGTAACTCGACAAACAGTTCGAGGTTCTCGCCCTTGCGGCCGACAATTAGCGGCGCAAGGATCATCAGTTTGGTGTCTTCCGGCAGTGAAAGAACGTGATCCACCATTTGCGACACGGTCTGCGCTGCCAGCGGCAGGTCATGTTCCGGGCAGCGGGGGTCGCCGGCCCGGGCATACAGCAAACGCAGGTAGTCGTGGATTTCGGTGACGGTGCCGACGGTAGAGCGCGGATTGTGGCTGGTGGCTTTCTGCTCGATGGAGATGGCGGGAGACAGACCTTCGATCAGGTCGACATCGGGCTTTTCCATCATCTGCAAAAACTGCCGGGCATAGGCGGAAAGAGACTCGACGTAGCGGCGCTGGCCCTCGGCGTACAAGGTATCAAAGGCAAGTGAGGACTTACCAGAACCGGACAGCCCGGTGATGACCACGAGCTGATTCCGGGGAATATCGAGGTTGATGTTCTTGAGGTTGTGGGTGCGGGCGCCGCGTACGCGGATGTATTCCATTTTGAAATCAGTGCAGCTTGAGCAACCTGCTAATATACGTCATTTCGCGTCCTGGCCGCGCCCCTTAGTAATCATCTTGGAAATCCCGGATTCACTGACCCCGACCGAAAAGCGTGCCAGCATCGGCTTGGCGTCGATTTTCGGCCTGCGCATGCTGGGCATGTTTCTGATATTGCCTGTGTTCGCCCTTTACGCACCAACTTTGCCGGGCGGAAATGATCACTTCTGGGTAGGCATGGCGCTGGGCGCATATGGGTTGTCGCAGGGCTTGTTGCAACTGCCCTTGGGCATGCTGTCCGACAGGATTGGGCGCAAAAAAGTCATCATTGCCGGCCTGCTGATTTTTGCCTTGGGCAGCTTTATCGCAGCCGCGGGCACCAATATTTACTGGGTGGTTTTTGGCCGAGTGATCCAGGGAGTGGGGGCGATTTCCGCTGCCGTCACGGCACTCTTGGCAGACCTGACCCGAGAGGAGCACCGTACCAAGGCCATGGCCGGAATTGGCGCCACCATCGGCATCACGTTCGCCATTTCGCTGGTGTTAAGCCCCGTGCTGGATCGCATGATTGGCGTGCCGGGAATTTTTGCCCTGACTGGCGTCCTGGCGCTGTCAGCCATCTGGGTGGTCAAAAGCTTTATTCCCGATCCGGAAAAGTCACTCTTTCATGCCGATGCCGAAGCCAATCCTGCACGGCTGAAGGATGTACTTCGGGATACCCAATTGTTAAGACTCAATTACGGCATTTTTGCCCTGCATGCGGCGCAAATGGCGATGTTCGTGGTGGTGCCGGTCATGCTGGTGCAAGGGGCCGGGCTAGATGTGACGCATCACTGGCAGGTCTACCTGCCTGTATTGTTGCTGTCATTCGTGCTGATGCTACCAGCCATTATCGTGGGCGAGAAACGGGACAAACTAAAGCCGGTGTTTGCCGGAGCGGTGGCACTGATGCTGGGGGCTCAACTTTCGCTGACGGGTGTGCAGGGTTCGCTTTGGGGGTTGGCAGTTGCGTTGCTGGTCTACTTTGTTGCCTTCAACATCCTGGAGGCAAGCCTTCCATCGCTTATTTCCAAACTGGCCCCGGCCTCGGCCAAAGGCACGGCGATGGGGGTATACAATACTTCCCAGTCGCTGGGCATGTTTGTTGGCGGGGCTGCCGGTGGATGGTTGGCCAAGCATCATGGTTTTCCATCGGTTTTTATATTCTGCGGCGTGCTGATGGGAGCCTGGCTGATTCTGGCGCTGGGCATGAAAACCCCGCCCGCCGTGCGCACCCGGATGTTCCGGGTTGAAGGGTTGACGGGCGAGCGGGCCGCGCATTTGAAAAATGAACTCTCCCGCCTTGCTGGCGTGAGGGAAGTGGCCGTCCTGCCCGACGAGGGCGTGGCGGTGCTGAAAGTGGCCAAAGCCGGCTGGGACGAAACCGCGGCTATGCATTTAATACATAGGGGAACATAAAATGGCATCGTTGAATAAAGTCCTGCTGATCGGCAACCTGGGGCGGGACCCGGAAATCCGCTATCTGCCGAGCGGCGATGCGGTGGCTAGTCTGAATATTGCCACCACGGAAACCTGGAAAGACAAAAGCGGGGAGAAGCAGGAAAAAACCGAATGGCACCGCGTGTCCATGTTTGGACGGTTGGCTGAAATTGCCGGGGAGTATCTGAAAAAAGGCAGTCAGGTCTACATTGAAGGCCGCATTGAAACCCGCAAATATACAGACAAGGACGGCGTTGAAAAATACGCAACGGAAATCAAAGCCAGCGAAATGAAGATGCTGGGCGGACGCAGCATGGCGGGCGGCACCGGCGACATGGATGCCGCGCCGCGTGCGGCTTCAAGCCGCTCGGGCGGAGGCGCTTCTCCCGCGCCCGCCAAAGCCCCGGCCGGCGGTGCGTTTGACGATCTGGAAGACGATATCCCGTTCTAGGATCAGGCATGCGCATGAGGCATCCCTTTATCCTGCTGGCTACGATGACCCTGTCTGTGCAGGCGGGTGCTGCAGTGCTGACCGAACAGGATTTCTTTGGGGAATTGCCTGTCGTGTTGTCGGCTTCAAGGTTGTCCCAACCTTTGGCCCAGGCACCGGCGGCGGTTACTGTCATCGATCAGGAGATGATTCGCGCCTCCGGCTTTCGCGACATTCCGGACCTTTTCAGGTTGGTACCTGGATTCAATGTGGCTTATACGAGAGACAATACATGGGGCGTGGGCTACCATGGGCTGGCCGATGCCTTTTCACGCCGCATGCAGGTGCTCATCGATGGCCGGTCGGTTTATACACCGGGCTTTGGCGAAGTCCCCTGGGCATCGCTGCCGCTTTCCATAGAAGACATCGAGCGCATCGAGGTTGTGCGCGGCCCCAATGCCGCCACCTATGGCGCCAATGCATTTTTCGGCGTGATCAACATCATTACCAAGGATCCGCTGGAAGTGCAGGGCGCCCGGGCATCCTTGCAGGCGGGCGAGCAGGGAATGCGCGGCGCCTTGTTCCGGTTTGGCGGTGGTAATGACAAAGACTTTCGCTACCGCCTGTCCCTGTCCGATCAGCGCAGGGATCGATTTGATACCCAGGCCGAGAAAACCACTACGCGCCATCTGGATTTTCGAGGCGATTACCGGATTTCGAATTCGGATGAACTGACTGTCAATTTTGCGTTGAGCCGGGGAGACTGGCGGCAGGGAAGGGACAGGGAAGATGATCCGGTACGTTCTGTCGATACCGGCAGTGAGCATTTTCAGGCCCGTTTTCGGCGGGTGATCGATCCGGCAACTGAGTGGTCATTGCAGTTCTACCACTTGCGATTGCAGAAAGATGACGATTTTGTATTTGATGAGACGAGTATTCCACTCGGCCTGATTTCAGCGGATTTGGGCTATACCCAATGGCGCAAGGATATTGAATTCCAGATGATTACCAGTCCGGCCAGGCAGCTTCGGCTGGTTTGGGGAGCGGAAGCCCGTTGGGAGGGCGCAGAGTCAAAGGGCTATTTTTACCAGCTGGATGACCGCACCGGTGCCATGTACCGCCTGTTTGGCAACCTGGAATGGCTACTTTCGGAGCAATTGGCAATCAATGCGGGGATCATGGCTGAACACCATTACTACACGGGGCTGGATTTTTCACCGCGTCTTGCCATCAATTACATGATATCCAACGATCATGCACTTCGAGCGTCCATCAGCCAGGGCTATCGGTCGCCCACCTTTTTTGAGGTGGAGGGCGATGCAAGGATGGTTTCGCCAACAGGTTTTGATTGGGGACAGATTTTCGCACCAGCAGGAAATTTGCAGCCGGAGAAAATCCTGTCACGCGAACTTGGTTATGTTGGGCACTTGCGCCCGCTGCATTTGAGAATCGACGCGCGGCTTTTCAATGACAGGGTCCGAAGCCTGATCGGAGGCGATGACAGCCTAGGCCCTACAATGTTTGCCAACATGCATACCGCTGACATTCAGGGCGCGGACATTCAGGCCAAGTGGCAGCCCGATCCACGATTTGATCTGACGCTTTCCTATGCAAGTGTGGATATCGACTCAAATAATCGCGACATCGCCCTGTCTGCGCCAAGCAACAATCTCTCGGTATTAGCTTCGTTGCGTCTGCCAAACGGCTGGGAGGCGAGTACCGCCCTATATCGAGTGAGCGAAATGAAGTGGCTGGATGATGGCGATGATGTGTTGGCTTTTACTCGCGTGGACGCCCGGCTGGCGCGCCACTGGAACTGGCAGGGACACAGGGTCGAACTGGCGATGGTTGGTCAGAATCTAGGTGGGGACCGATATGCCGAGTTCCGTGAAAGCCTGACGGGCAGCAACAAGAATCTCTTTGATACCCGGGCCTACATCAGCCTCGGCCTGGATTGGTAAGGTACCGCGCCTGCTTGGCAGGCCTCGATTTGCCCTAATATTGGGTTATAATTCAGCAACTTATTGGTTTGCTGGAGTTTGAAATGCCAATCTATGCCTATTCCTGCTCGGCCTGCGGTTATGCCGAGGACGTCATGCAGAAAATGTCCGACTCGCCGTTGACGACCTGCCCCAAATGCGGCGAAGTGACTTTTACCAAACAGGTTACTGCCGCGGGGTTTGCTCTAAAGGGAAGCGGCTGGTATGCGACGGATTTCAAGGGTGGAAAGCCTGCGGAAAATAATGCGGCAAAAAAGGAAGAAGCACCATCCCACGCCTGCGGTTCGGGTGCTTGCAAAGCCTGTTCGTGACCGGATTGCATAATTGAAAGACGGGCGGCGGTAGCCGCCCGTATTGTTTATGAAACGCTACTTCATCACCGGCCTGTTGATCTGGGTGCCTCTGGGAATCACCCTGTGGGTGCTCGATCTGCTGATCGGCACCATGGATCAGACCCTGCTGCTGTTGCCGGATTCGTGGCAGCCAATTACCTGGATTGGGTTTCGCATTCCAGGCTTGGGCGTGATTCTTACCCTGCTGGTGATTTTCCTGACCGGACTGGCCACGGCCAACATCATGGGCCAGCGGCTGGTGGATTTCTGGGAAGCCATGCTGCTGCGAATTCCCGTGGTGAAGACTATTTACAACAGCGTCAAGCAGGTTTCGGATACGCTGTTCTCCAGCAGCGGCAATGCGTTCCGCAAGGTGCTGCTGGTGCCTTACCCGCATCCCAATGCTCGCTCCATCGCATTTCAAACTAATATGCCTGACGAGATCAGGGCAAGGTTGCCGGAAGAGCATGTCGCGGTATTTATCCCGACCACGCCGAGTCCGGTGAATGGCTTTTATTTCTATGTAAAAAAATCGGAAGTGGTTGAGCTCGACATGACGGTCGATCAGGCGTTAAAGGTAATCGTGTCGATGGGCGTCGCGACATCCGACACCAAACCGGAAAACCTGCGTTCGCGCTATGCAGGAAATCAATAAGCGCGCGTAACAACAAACCAAGACAAACCTATCATGATGCGTACACACACCTGCGGCGAAGTGAATGCCGCGCACATCGGACAAAGCGTAACTTTCTGCGGCTGGGCGCACCGCCGCCGCGACCATGGCGGGGTGATTTTCATTGACCTGCGCGACCGCTATGGCCTGGTGCAGATCGTTTGCGATCCGGACATGGGCGAAGATTTCAAACATGCCGAATCCGTGCGCAACGAATTCGTGTTGCGCATCACTGGCAATGTGCGTGCGCGGCCTGAGGGTACGGTCAATGCCAATCTTGCAACCGGCGAGATCGAGGTGCTGGCCAAAAAAATCGAGGTGCTGAATGCCGCCGCCACACCGCCTTTCCTGATCGACGACGATAACATCAACGAGAACACCCGCCTGACCTATCGCTATCTGGATCTGCGTCGCGAGCCCATGCAGAAGAACATGGCCTTGCGCTATCGCATGGCCAAAGTCATGCGCGACTACCTCGATACGCAGAACTTCATGGAAGTCGAAACGCCCATGCTCACGCGCTCCACGCCCGAAGGCGCGCGAGATTATCTGGTGCCGTCGCGCGTGCATGATGGCATGTTCTACGCGTTGCCGCAAAGCCCCCAGTTGTTCAAGCAATTGCTCATGGTGGCGGGTTATGACCGCTACTTCCAGATCACCAAATGTTTCCGCGACGAGGACTTGCGCGCGGATCGCCAGCCTGAGTTCACCCAGGTTGACCTGGAAATGTCTTTCATCGAGGAAGACGATGTGATGAACCTGGTCGAAGGCATGGTGCGGGAGACTTACAAAAAAGCTGCTGGCGTCGATTTGCCCAATCCTTTCCCGCGCATGGACTGGCACACCGCCATGAACAAATACGGATCTGACAAGCCCGACATGCGCGTGACGCTGAAACTGACCGAAGTCACCGACGTGATGAAAGACGTGGCGTTCAAGGTGTTCTCCGGTCCTGCCAACAATGGTGGGCGCGTAGCGGCCATGCGCGTGCCGGGCGGCGCTTCGCTCACGCGTGGCGAGATCGACGGCTACACCGAGTTCGTCAAGATTTATGGTGCGAAAGGTCTGGCCTACATCAAAGTCAACGATGTCTCGCAATTGAACGAAACCGGCCTGCAATCACCCATCGTCAAGAACCTGTCCGAAGCCTCGCTGAAAGCCGTGATGGAACGCACCGGCGCGCAGAACGGCGACCTGATTTTCTTTGGCGCGGATACGATAAGAGTAGTCAACGACGCACTGGGCGCCCTGCGCGCAAGGGTCGGCCATGAAAAAGGCTATGTTACCGGCGCGGCGTGGGCGCCACTGTGGGTGGTGGACTTCCCCATGTTTGAATTCGATGAAGAAGCCAAACGCTGGGTGGCGCTGCATCATCCCTTTACCGCGCCCAAGCCGGGACACGAGGATATGCTTGACAGCAATCCCGGTGCCTGTATTTCACGCGCCTACGACATGGTGCTGAATGGCTGGGAGGTTGGCGGCGGCTCGATCCGCATCCATCGCGAGGACGTGCAGGAGAAGGTATTCAAGGCGCTTGCCATCAGCCCGGAAGAGCAGCGCGCCAAATTCGGTTTCCTGCTCGACGCGCTGCAATACGGTGCGCCCCCGCATGGTGGACTGGCCTTTGGCCTCGACCGGCTGGTGACGCTGGTGACGGGTGCCGAATCCATCCGCGACGTGATCGCTTTCCCCAAAACCCAGCGCGCGAACTGTCTGATGACCGAAGCGCCGAATGCGGTGGACGAAAAGCAGTTGCGCGAACTGCACATCCGCCTGCGTAATACCGCGCCAACGGTTTAAAGTTCTTTTACACAGAGGCAGCAGAGGGAACAGAGGAAAGATTTTTTAGGGGGTTCCCCTGTTACCGATGTTCTCTCTGTGTGAATGAAGATGTCTTACAAAATTCCCGTCTCTGTTCTGGTTGTGATCCACACGCCTGACAATCAGGTTTTGCTTCTTGAAAGAGCGGATCATCCCGGCTGGTGGCAGTCGGTCACCGGATCGCAGCACCCCGGAGAGACCCTGGCAGAAACCGCCATTCGGGAGGTTCGAGAAGAAACTGGGCTGGATGCCACTGTCTTCAGGCTGGCCGACTGGGGCTACACGAATCAATATGAAATTTTCGAGTGCTACCGGCATCGATATGCGCCCGATATCACGCATAACACCGAACACGTGTTTGGTCTGGAAGTGACTGCCGCAATGCCGGTCCGGCTCGCACCGCGAGAGCATCTCGATTATCTCTGGCTGCCCGCTGTGGCGGCGGCGGAAAAATGTTTTTCACCCAGCAATGCGGAAGCTATTTTGAAGCTGGCATCCAGCAAAATTTACCGCTAGCATAATCGCATGTCGATCCCTTCAATACGCGTTGCCAGCTACAACATCCACAAGGGGCTGTCCCATTTCAACCGTCGACTGACCGTGCATGATCTGCGAGAGCGTCTGCATGCACTCAAGGCGGATATTGTTTTTCTGCAGGAGGTTCAGGGTACTCACGCGGGACGAGCCAGCCGCTTTTCGCATTGGCCTGAAAAACCTCAGCACGAGTTTCTGGCTGATACACTTTGGACGGAATTCGCCTATGGTAAGAACTCGGTCTATGACGAAGGCCATCATGGCAATGCCATTCTGTCGCGCTTTCCGATTCGGTCCTGGGAGAACCTGGACATTTCCAGCCATTTCATGGAATCGCGCGGCATGCTCCATTGCGAGATCAAGTTGCCCGATTGGCCGGAGCCCCTGCATTGCATCAATGTCCATCTGGCATTGACGGAAGATGGCCGCCGGCGCCAGGTGCGCATGATCGCCGATCGCATCCGCAAAAGTGTCCCGCAGCATGCACCGCTCATTCTGGCGGGCGATTTCAATGACTGGCGCTTGCGCGCCACAAAATATCTGGCAAACGAGCTCGGCTTGAACGAAGTCTTCGAAACCCATCACGGCCGGCCCGCGCGAAGCTTTCCTTCGATGCTGCCCCTGTTCCATCTTGACCGGATTTATATTCGCGGCTTGGATGTCCGGGTGGCGCATGTTCACTCCGGCCCCACCTGGCATCGGCTTTCCGATCATGCCATGCTGACCGCCACGCTCCAGCCAGCCTGACCTGTTCACGCGCGTGATCCAGCGAGCCAGGTTTACCTCGGGAAACCGGATTGCCCTGCTGCAAAACGGCGAGGATTTTTTTGCCGCACTGGGCAATGCGATCGAAGCCGCCCGTCATTCCATCTGGCTTGAAACCTATATTTTTGCGGATGATCCCACTGGCAGGCACATTCGCGATTCGCTGACGGCGGCGGCGCTACGCGGAATAGAGGTACGGCTTGTGATTGATGGATTTGGCTCCAACACGCTGCCGCAAGGCTGGTGGGATGCGTTTGACCAGGCGGGCGGCGAATTGCGCGTGTACCGGCGCGAGCGCGGCTGGTGGCCGCTCAGAAAATCCCGATTGCGGCGCCTGCACCGGAAACTGGCCGTTGTCGATGGCCAGATGGCCTTCATCGGCGGCATCAACATTCAGGATGACTGGGATATTCCCGGCCAGACCGCGCCGCGTTTTGATTTCGCGGTCCGGGTCGAAGGCCAGCTCGTCAACCGTGTGCTCATGGCCATGGAAAAACTGTGGTGGCGCATGGACTGGCGCCGGCCGGCCACGCTGATTTCCAGCCTGGCCCTGCGCGGCACTGAAGGCGAGGGGCAGGTTGGAATTCAGCCTGCCCAGGCTGCCTTGCTGCTGCGCGATAACCTGCGCCATCGCTTTGACATCGAGCAATCCTATCTGGCTGCCATTCGAAGCGCGCGGCACGAAATCCTGATCGCCAATGCCTATTTTCTTCCCGGCCATCGATTTCGCCATGCATTGACCGAGGCGGCACGCAGGGGCGTCCGGATTCGCCTGCTGTTGCAAGGCATGGTGGAGTATCGGCTCCAGCATGCCGCCAGCCGCGCGCTGTATGGCTCGCTGCTGGATGCCGGAGTGGAAATCCATGAATACTTGCCCAGCCATCTGCATGCCAAGGTTGCTGTCATCGATCATGACTGGTCGACCGTGGGCTCGTCCAACATCGATCCTTTCAGTTTGCTGCTGGCGCGCGAGGCCAACGTGGTCATCAAGGATAAGGAATTCGCCAGTGAACTCAGAGGCAGGCTTGATCAGGCCATGGCCAGCCAGACACAGCGGATAGAAGCCGGTGCCTGGCGGGAACAGCCGTTATCGATTCGCTTGAAGTGCTGGCTGGCCTATGGCCTGGTGCGTTGGGGAATGGGCGTCGCGGGGCTGCTCAAACAGTGGTAGGGGAAACCCGTGAGGGTCATTGTCTGCGAATGGCCGGGATCATCTCATGTACCCACTGCAGCAAGGCATTTCCGCCAGGCAACTGGGCGAGGACATCCGGGAACAGCAGCAGGCCGAACAGCAGGGCGGCGACGCACAGCAGCACCAGGTTCATGAATACGCTTTCGGGGCGCAACACGCCCCAGTAGCGCATGGTCAGGTAAAGCGCATCCTTGCGGTGCTCGGTCATGCGCATCCAGCGGCGAATCAGCGAGGCCAGCAGGTAAACGGCATAGCCGCCCATCAGCGAGGCAAACACGATGCGGAAGATGCCGAAAATGTCCAGCGTGCCGCCCATGAAGCGGTGGTACAGCCATGACACGCCGCCCACCAGGAAAGAAGCGCTGACTGCGATCAGCACATTGATGAACAGCCTGCGCCGTTCGCGCGACAAGTCTTCCTGACGCCGGATGAAAAAATCATCCACTTCGTGCTTGAAGTATTCGACCTTGTCCTGCACCAGGTCCGAGATTTCGCGCTTGGCGACGGCGACTCTGGCATCCAGCACGGTGGACAGTTTATCGGCTGCATAGTCCACCATTTCCTTAACGTCATCCTTGGTGAACTGGCGCTGTTCGTGAAGTTCCTGCGAAATCTTCTCGAGCTTGGTATCGATTTCCTCGCCCGCGTTCTGGATAACTTCGCGCAGTTCGGCGCCTGCCTGGGCCACGCCGTCCTTGACCACGCCGGTCAGGCGTTCGCCCGCGCGGTCGATGGCCTGCTGAGAGACTTCCGCCAGGCTGTCCTTGGCGTAGTTCATTTCCTTTTCAAACCAGGTCATATTTGTTGTCTCCCCGGATGCGCTACTTGGCTTTTTTAAAGCCGCTTTCTTCGCCCAACAGCAGCCGCTGGATATTGGCACGGTGACGCCAGATGAGCAGGGCGGTGATCAGGCACAGTGTCAGGATCGTGATACGGCTGCCGGTGAGCCATGCGCCAAAAAACGGTGCGGAAATCGAGGCGGTCAGCGCGGCCAGGGACGACAGGCGTGTCACTGCGAACACACTTGCCCAGACAGCCAGCGTGGCAAGCCCCAGCCACGGGTTGAGCGCAAGCAGGATGCCCAGCGCGGTGGCCACGCCCTTGCCGCCCTTGAAACCGAAAAACACCGGGTAGACATGACCCAGAAACACGGCTAGTGCGGCGGCGTGCATGGCAAGTATCTGTATCCCGAATTTCGCGCCGAGCAGGCCGGCCAGCCACACCGCCAGCCAGCCCTTGGCCAGATCGCCCAGCAGCGTGAGTAGCGCGGCCGTCTTTTTGCCGGTGCGCAACATGTTGGTGGCGCCCGGGTTGCCCGAACCGAAGCTGCGCGGGTCGGGCAGACCCATCAGTTTTGCCACGATGACGGCAAACGAGAGCGAGCCGATCAAATAGGCGCCCAAGGCGATCAGCAGGTTAATCAACGCGCTATGCATTAAAATCCATTCCTTTTGCGTGCAGGGTCTGCGCCCATGGATATTTTGTTTTTGCGGGATTTCCGCCTCGATCTCATTATCGGCATATATGAATGGGAACGCAAAATTCCCCAGCCGGTAAAGCTGGACCTGGAAATCGGCCTGCCCGAACACAAGGCGGGTGAGACGGATGACGTGGTCGACACCATCGATTACGGCGCAGTGGCCAATCGTGTCAAGGACAGTCTGATCAACCGCCCCCAGCCCATCGCCCTGGTGGAAGCCGTGGCCGAACACGTGGCGCAGATCATCCTGAATGAATTTGGCGCACCGTGGGTGAAAGTCAGCGTGACCAAATTCGCCATCGTGCGCGGCGTGAAGGAACTGGGCATCACCATCGAGCGGGGCACGCGCAATTGACCGTGGTTGAACTGGGCTACGCGGCAGGCGTGCTGCTGCTAGCCTACTTCATTCGCGGCATCAGCGGCTTTGGGTCGGGCTTGGTTGCGGTGCCCCTGCTGGCGCTGATGTTTCCCTTGCCCTTTGTCGTCCCATTCATTCTGCTGCTGGATTTCACCGCCTCGCTGACTCTGGGCGGACTGAATTTCCGGCAGGTACGCTGGGACGAAGTCAAGCCACTGGTGCCGTTCGGGGCGATCGGCGTGGTGCTGGGAACGACCATGCTGGTCAATTTCCCCAAAACACCGCTCCTGATTGGCCTGGCGATTTTTGTGCTGGTATTCGCGCTTCGCAGTTTGCTGAATCTGCATGGCGAGAAAACTGTCTCTCGCTGGTGGGCAGCGCTAGCCAGCTTCACCGGCGGCACGGTTGGCGGCCTCTTCGGGACGGGCGGTCCGCCCTATGTGATTTATCTCACGCACCGACTGAAAGACAAGGGCGAATTGCGCGCGACATTCTCCGGCGTGTTCTTCCTGGAAGGAGTGTTCCGGATTGGCAGTTTCATCACGGCCGGCCTGCTGATGAAGCCGGAAATCTGGAAAGCCTACGCCTCGGGTCTGCCCATCGCGCTGCTCGCGTTGTATGGCGGCAGCCATGTGCATACCGGATTGAGCCAGATCCAGATGACACGTTTGATCGGCGCCTTGCTGTTGTTGAGTGGGCTGTCGCTGTTTGTGAAGGCTTTCAATTAGCCACGCGGGTGGTGCTGCTTGTGCAGCTGCTTCAACCGTTCGCGTGCGACATGGGTGTAGATCTGCGTGGTCGAGATGTCGGCGTGGCCCAGCAGCATCTGCACGGCACGCAGGTCGGCGCCGTGGGCGAGCAGATGGGTGGCGAAGGCGTGGCGCAGGGTGTGGGGAGAAAGTGGTTTGTGGATGCCGCCTGCCAGCGCATTGCGCTTCAACAAATGCCAAAAAGCCTGCCGGGTCATGCCGGCGCCGCGCGGTGTGACGAAGACTTCCGAGCAGTTTTTCCCGCTCAACAACATCGGGCGGGATTCCCTCAGATAGCGCGACAGCCAGTGCTGGGCTTCTTCGCCCAGCGGGACCAGCCGGTCCTTGCCGCCCTTGCCGGTGACGCGCAGCACGGCGGCATTCAGATCCAGATTCAACAGTTTCAAACCCACCAGTTCGGACACGCGCAGGCCGGTTGCGTAGAGCGTCTCGATCATGGCGCGGTCGCGCAGGCCGGACGGTGTGTCGGTATTGGGCGCCGCGAGCAGGCGCTCCACTTCAGGCTCAGACAGCACCTTGGGCAAAGGCCGTGGCAGCTTGGGGGTATCCAGATATTGGGTGGGGTCGTTTTCGACCAGGCTTTCGCGCACCAGAAAGCGGTAAAACCGGCGCAGGCTGGCAGTGTATCGCGCGGCAGTGCGCGGCTTGGCGCGGGTGGCGAAGCGATGGGCGAGGTAGGCGTCGATATCCGGCGCGGCGGCTTGCGCCAGACTTTGATGGCATGCCTCGTTCAGCCAGCCGGAAAACGCCTTCAGGTCGCGGCGATAGGCGGAGAGCGTATTTTGCGACAGCCCGTCTTCCAGCCACAGCCGATCGCAAAAGCGATCGATCAGGTCGCTGCCTTCACTGTTTGCCTTGCTCATGTGCCAGCAGCCAGGATTTGATATTCAGCGGGCCAAGGTAGCGGGTTTTCATGAAGCCGCCTATCCCTGAAGCGGAAACCACCCGGTGGCAGGGCACGATGATGGGTATGGGGTTGGACCCGCAGGCGCCACCGACGGCGCGCGGCGCGGTTCCCAGATTTTTTGCCAGCTGGCCATAGGTCAGCGGCGATCCGGGCCGGATATCGCACAGCGCCTGCCAGACGGATTGCTGGAAAGCCGTGCCCTCAAGCCGCATGGGCAGATCAAACCGATGCCTGGGGTTGGCAAAGTAGGCATCGAGTTGCGCCTGGGTTTTCCTGAGAATGGCGGAGACGGGCTTTTTGAGAGCTTCCCGCTCAAGCAGAAACTCGATTCCGGTCAGGATATCGCGGTCTGCGGTCAGGCGGAGCTGACCGAACGGGGCATTGATGACGGCATGATCCATGGATTCATTCTACTCAGGCAGGGCAAAGGGTGCCACTACGCAAGTGATACAAGACTGAACGAAAACAGGTTGGGTGGCTGTCTTTGGGCAACGAAGCTTGAATGAGCTGGGTCCGGTTTAGTGGACAAATAAGTCGTCCTCACTATGCTGCCTTTTTCAGGTTGACATAGAACTGCTTCTCGAACTCGGCGGGGGCCAGATAGCCAATCTTGGCGTGGCGCCGAATCTGGTTGTAGAACACCTCGATGTAATCAAAAATCACCCGTCGTGCGGCCTCGCGGGTGGCGAAGCGGTAATGATGCAGACTCTCAGTCTTGAGCGTGCCAAAGAAGCTCTCCATCGGCGCATTGTCCCAGCAATTCCCCCGGCGCGACATCGAGGTCTGCATGCCGTAACCCGCTTGCAGGTCACGATAAGCCTGGCTGCAATACTGGCTGCCCCGATCGGAATGATGGATCAGTCCAGGATCGGGCCTCTTCTTCCAGTACGCCGCCCGCAGGGCCTGCATAACAAGGTCTTTCGTCATGCGCGCGCCCATCGACCACCCCACCAGTTCACAGGTGTGCAAGTCCTTGATCCCTGCCAGATACAACCAGCCCTCATCGGTCGGCACATAGGTGATGTCGGCCACCCAGACCTGGCTGGGCGCCGTCGTTTGGTCAAAGCGCTGTTCCAGCAGGTTAGGGGCAATGGGTAGCTGATGGCGGCTGTCCGTGGTGGCCTTGAATTTGCGTTTCTGTTTGCAGCGGATGCCGGCCAGCCGACGCAGGCGCTTGATCCGATTGAGCCCCGCCTTCATGCCCAGCACCGCCAGTTCCTCCTGTATCTTCTTCGGCCCATACACCCCGCGTCCGCGTTCATGTGCGGCACGAATGGCAACCAGCAAGGCCTGGTCTTCCCGCCTGCGCTGGCTTGGCAATTTGTCGGCCACCCAGCCATGAAATCCGCTTCTGGCCACACCCAGTACCCGGCACAGACGATCCAGCGGCCAGCGATTGCGATGCTTGGCAATCCAGGCGTACTTCACTTCGACTCTTTCGCGAAGTACGCCGTCGCTTTTTTTAAAATATCGCGTTCCATCCGAACAATGGCCAGTTCGCGCTCCAGTTCACGGATGCGCTGCTGCTCCGCGCTCAGTCCAGGCTTGCCTGATGGTTTGAGCTTGCCAGCCTGGGCCTGCCGTATCCAGCCATGCAGGGACGTCGACGCAATGTCCAGCCGCCTGGCCGCTTCGGACTGTGATAAACCCTGCTCGGTCACCAGCTTGACCGCTTCCATCTTGAATTCTGCCGTGAATACCCGGCGTGGGATTCTTTCCATTTCCTGACCTCCTGTAAGTCGTCATACTATCCTCGACTTATTCGTCCAGAAAATCGGGTCCCGCTCAATTCAAAGGTATTCGCATTGGCAGCAAAACAGCAGACCTGCCAGATAATTGGCGGTGCGAATATAAGAAGACCAAACTTTCAGACACTGTTTGCACAGCCTACAAGGAAACCATCGCCGGTTCCCCGGCAAAGCTTGGAATTGTTTACGCGCTTGATTACAAGGTGAGCGTCATCTCGATTCTGTTTGGCAGTTCTGAATACCAACAGATCAAGTTGGCCTTAATCGAAAAATACGGGATGGGCGATGTCAAAGACTCTGAAGTAACCAATAGGATGGGGGCGAGGTTCGATAATCAGACTGTCACATGGACAGACTCAGCAAGCGTTATGACGCTCAGTAAGCGTAGCGGAAATGTTGACAGAGGCGACCTCACTATCAGATCGGCTGCTGCGGTGAGTGAGTTCCGTGAGCGGATGGAAAGTGAGAGTAAGGCTAATGCCAAAGACCTATAACCAGCTCCTCTAATGCAGGGAAACCCGGGTCAAGAAACCCGGGTCAGACCACAGTTACGCAGCCGCCTCCAGCGGGTGAATCGCCGCCAGGTTCTTGGCCAGCGCATCGCGTGTGATTGCTAGATCATAGTGCGACTGAAGATTTAGCCAGAACTCCGCTTCCATGCCAAAGAAAACACCCAGCCGCGCGGCGGTGTCGGCGGTGATGCTGCGTTTGCCGGCGACGATTTCACCGATTCTGCGTTGCGGCACGCCGATTTCCTTGGCCAGCCGGTACTGGGTGACGCCCAGCGGCTTGAGAAATTCTTCCAGCAAAATTTCACCGGGGGTTGCGAGCGGAATATGACGTTTGGCCATGATGCCTCCTAGTGATAATCGACGATTTCCACGTCCCACGCAGCGTTGTCTTTCCAGACGAAACACACACGCCATTGATCATTGATCCGGATGCTCCACTGACCTTTTCGTTCGCCCTTGAGCGCTTCCAGCCGGTTTTGCGGCGGGATCCGCAGGGACTCCAGTCGCTCGACGGCGTGCAGCATCTGCAATTTGCGGATGGCCACGTTGGCGATGTTTGCAAAGCGTGGAATGCGTTTTCCCTCAAACAGCGCTTGCGTGTCGCGGCACTTGAATCGCTTGATCATGGCCGATGCTAACGACTGACGATACTAATGTCAACCGTCATCACGGTTTGCCGCTCCCTCCGGGATACCCGCTCAGGTTCGTTGCCACCGAACGCCGTGTTCCCGAAAGCAGATATCCCCCGGAATCTTGAGGCCAACTTGAACAGTCGACTTTGGCCGATAAATGCACATTAACCGCCGACAAACCAACGGCAACTCAAAGTTATATTTCCGGTCATTTTTGTGTTACTTGCGCAGGATTGCCATGAGCAAATAAAAAAAGTCCTCGCGAAGGAGGACTTTTCTGCCGGAGCAAGGTGTGCTTATTCCGCGGATGCCTTGGCGCGGTTGGGCAGCTTTTCCTTGATGCGGGCGGATTTGCCTGAGCGCTCACGCAGGTAATACAGCTTGGCGCGGCGAACGTCGCCACGGCGCTTGACTTCAATCGCTGCGACCTGGGGGGAATAGGTCTGAAAGGTACGCTCGACACCTTCGCCGGCCGAAATCTTGCGCACGGTGAACGCGGAATTGAGGCCGCGGTTGCGCTTGCCGATGACGACGCCTTCGTAGGCCTGCAAGCGTTCCTTGTCGCCTTCCTTTACTTTTACCTGCACGACGACGGTGTCGCCGGGCGCGAAGTCGGGGATGGTTTTGCCCAGGCGGGCGATTTCTTCCTGTTCCAGTTGTTCGATGATGTTCATTTCATCTTCCTTTTCATGTCGCGAATTGGTTTGCGTCAGTGCAAACATTGCGCGGTTTCAATAGCCCTTGCGGGCCGCCTAACCCCGACGCGATTCTTCGTCGAGCAAATCCTTTTCATCCAGACTCAACCCCCGCTTTTCCAGCAGGTCGGGCCTTCTTTCGGCGGTCAGTTTCAGGCGCTGCGCCAGCCGCCAGCGTTCAATCGCCTTGTGGTTGCCGGACAGCAGCACGTCCGGCACCGTCTCGCCCCGGTAAACTTCGGGGCGGGTGTAGCAGGGCGCATCCAGCAGACCGTCCACGAACGATTCCTGCAAGGCGGATTCGGCGTTGTTCAGGCTGCCGGGCAGTTGCCGGATGACGGCATCCATCAACGCTAGCGCCGGAATCTCGCCGCCCGAGAGAACAAAGTCGCCCAGCGAAATTTCCTCATGCACCCGGCGGTGCAGAAAACGTTCGTCCACGCCTTCGTAGCGTCCCGCGATCAAGGTCAGCGCGGGACGGCTGGCCAGTTCGATCACTTTCTGGTGATCCAGCGGCTTGCCGCGCGGCGTGAAATAAATCACATGCGGTGCGGCATTTTCCTGCTCCAGTTCTGCTTCGATGACATCCATCGCCGCATCCAGCGGCTCGGCCAGCATCACCATGCCGGGTCCGCCGCCGTAGGGCCGGTCGTCCACCGTACGATAGTTATCGGTGGCGAAATCCCGAGGGTTCCAGGCCTTGAAGCCGAACAGGCCGCGATCCATCGCCCGCCCGGTAATGCCAAAATCCAGCAAGGCATCGAACAGGGCCGGGAACAGGGTGATGACGTCGAATCTCATCATGCCCTTAATAATCCGGCTGCCAATCCACTTCGATGCGGCCCTGTGCCAAATCCACATTCAGCACATAGACTTCAACGAAGGGAATCAGGTGTTCCTTTTCGTTTTTTACAACCAGCACGTCATGTGCGCCGGTTTCCATCAGTTTTGTTACCCGCCCCAGCGTAATGCCTTCCCGGTTGGTGACGGTCAATCCGATCAGGTCTTCCCAGTAGTATTCTCCTGATTCGGTTTCCGGCAGTTCATCGCGAAACACCGCGATTTCCTGGCCACGCAAGGCATATGCGGCGTCCCTGTTGTTGCAGCCGGCCAGTTTTGCGATGACTGACTGGCCGTGGATGCCGGCTTCCTCGATTTCGGCTTCGCGCCAGTTGCCTTGGCTGCCAATCTGCCAGGCCGGGTAATCCAGCAGGGCATCCAGGGTTTCGGTAAACGGCTGTATCTTGACCCAGCCTTTTATGCCGTAGGGGGCGGCAATCCGCCCCATGATGACCGTCTTAGGCAGCGGGCTTGCTCTGCTTGACCAGTCGGGTCACGGTGTCTGACAGCTTGGCGCCGTTCTTGACCCAGTGATCCACGCGCGCCAAGTCGATGCGAGTCGACTCGACGCCTTCCTTGGCGCCGGGGTTGTGAAAACCGAGGCGCTCGATGAAGCGGCCGTCACGGCGGCAGCGCGAATCGGCCACGACCACGTTGTAATAAGGACGGTTTTTTGAACCGCCACGGGAAAGACGAATGACTACCATGGTGTTAATCCAGTTTGGAAATCGGAAAACCGCGAATTTTATGTGAAAAAGGGCTTTTTTGCCAGAGGGTTGGGTGAAAGGGCGAATTGCCTCATTTCATGCCGGGCAACATGCCCTTCATGCCGCGCATCATCTTGCCCAAACCGCCTTTTGACATCATTTTCATCATTTTTTGCGCCTGCTCGAACTGGTTGAGCAGTTTGTTAACTTCCTGTACCTGGACGCCCGCCCCGGCGGCGATGCGGCGCTTGCGCGAGGCCTTGATGAGCTCGGGCTGGCGGCGCTCCTGCCGGGTCATGGAATTGATGATGCCTTCCACCCGGTTGATGGCCTTGTCTTCGTTGCCGCTCAATTGCGGCATCTGTCCGGCGCCGGGGAGCTTGTCCATTAAGGCGGAAAGGCCGCCCATTTTGCGCATCTGGATGATTTGCGATTTGAAATCCTCCAGATCGAAGTTTTTGCCCTTTTTGACCTTGTCGGCCAGTTTCTTTGCTTCGGCGACGTCGATCGATGCCTGTGCCTGTTCGACCAGGGAAAGCACGTCGCCCATGCCCAGGATGCGGGAGGCCATTCGCTCCGGATGGAAAGGTTCGAGGCCGTCGGACTTTTCCCCCACGCCAACAAATTTGATCGGCTTGCCGGTAATGTGGCGGACAGACAGGGCCGCGCCGCCTCGGGCATCGCCGTCCAGCTTGGTCAAAATCACCCCAGTCAGCGGCAGCGCATCGCTGAAGGCCTTGGCGACGTTGACCGCATCCTGACCCTGCATGGCATCGACCACGAACAGCGTTTCGACGGGGTTGAGCGCGGTATGTAAGGCCCTGATTTCCGCCATCATGGCTTCGTCAATCGCCAGGCGGCCGGCCGTGTCGACAATAAGCACATCAAAAAACTGCTTGCGCGCATGATCCTGCGCGGCCTGGGCGATGGCGGCCGGATCTGTTGAATCGCCTGCCTCGAAGAAGGCGACATCCAACTGCTTGCCAAGTTGCCTGAGCTGGTCGATGGCGGCGGGGCGATAGACGTCACAGGAAGCGAGCAGGACTTTCTTCTTGCGGGATTTTAACAGCCGGGCAAGCTTGCCGCTGCTGGTGGTTTTTCCGGAACCCTGCAAGCCGGCCATGAGGATGACCGCGGGCGGCTGGGCAGCGAGGTTCAGGTCGGCTGCTTCGCCTCCCATCAGCCTGGCAAGCTCTTCGTGAACAATGCCTATCAGGGCCTGTCCGGGCGTCAGACTTTGTAAAACGTCAGCCCCCAGGGCCTTGATCCTGACGTCATCAATAAAGTGTTTGACGACAGGCAGGGCGACATCGGCTTCAAGCAAGGCCATGCGCACCTGACGTAGCGTATCCTGAATGTTGGCTTCGGTGATGCGGGCCTGGCCGCGCAGGGATTTGACGACACCCGCCAGACGGCCAGTCAGGTTTTCAAACATATAATTCCTTGTTGGGCTTCCTTGTTAAGGGGGCTGGATAGATAATTGGGCCCAGATACCTTAAATCGAACACGCTGCCTATTCTACCAATGCCGGTATTCGCGCTTACATCATTAGCTGCTGCCTGTTTTTATGCCATTGCTGCCTGGCAGTTTTTGCGGGCCGGCGCTGCACGGCACAGGACTGTATGGGTTTCAGCCATTTTGCTGCTGGGAATCGTAACGCATGCGGCGTTACTGGGGGCGAGCGTGTTTCGGCCGGATGCGGTGCACCTGGGGTTTTCCAACGCCGTTTCACTGATTGCCTGGCTGTCTGTATCGGTTTATGCCCTGACCGCGCTTAAAGTGCCTTTGCCGTCGATTCAGGGCTGGGTGGCTGGCATGGCGGCTGTGGGCGTGTTGTTGCCGCTGGCGCTGCCGGATGCCCGGGCCATTCCGAATTCACACGCGTTTGGTTTCCGGGCGCATCTGGTGCTTTCGCTTCTGGCCTATTGCCTGTTGTTCATCGCGGCCTTGCAGGCGCTTTTGATGTCTGCGTTCGAGAAAAAATTGCACCATGGCGCCAGTGCGGCCGGCATGCCGGGAATGCCACCGTTACTGACACTGGAGTCGGTGTTGTTCAAGTTAATTGGCGCCGGGTTTGTCCTGCTGACCCTGGCGGTGGGTAGCGGCATATTGTTTTCTGAGGAAGTTTTTGGCAAGGCCATGAGCTTCAGCCATAAAACGCTTTTTGCGGTTCTTTCCTGGCTGGTTTTTGGTGCGTTGCTCGCAGGCCGTTTCATCTGGGGTTGGCGAGGGCGTCTGGCGGTACGTTGGACGATTACCGGCTTTGTCATGCTGCTGCTGGCTTACGTGGGCAGCAAGTTTGTCCTGGAAGTCCTGCTTCACCGATAACTTTCGTCCCTTGAACTTGACAGTGACCGGACGTGCCGGAAAATTAGTCCTACGATGACTCTGTAGACTCCCTTGGACAATATTTCCACAAGCACGCTATTTGCCGTTCTTGCGGTGTTGTTGACGCTATCCGGTTTCTTTTCGGCCAGTGAAACTGCCATGATGGCGATCAACCGCTACCGGCTTAAGCATCAGGCTGAAAAAGGTCATCGTGGCGCCAGGCTGACACTCGCGCTGCTCAACAAGACAGACAAGCTGCTCGGCGTGATTCTGCTGGGCAACAACATGGTTAATACTGCAGCCGCAGCCTTGACCACTGTCCTGGCGATCCGGTTATTTGGCGAGGGTGAGATGGCGCTGTTAATCGCGACGTCGGTACTGACTTTTTTGATTCTGGTGTTCAGCGAAGTCACGCCCAAGGTCATTGGCGCCTCTTTCCCCGAGCGCATCGCCTATCCAGCCAGTTTTGTGCTAACGCCTTTACTGAGGCTCGCCTACCCCATTGTCTGGTTCGTCAATCTTTTTGTGCAGGGGTTGCTGAAACTGTTGCGAATCAAGCCCCGACAGGATGAAAGCAGCAACATGCTTGGCCTGGAGGAATTGCGAACCGTGGTCATGGAATCTTCCAAACTGCTGCCGCGCACACACCGGAAAATCATGCTGAACCTGCTGGATCTGGAGCGCATTACGGTGGATGACGTGATGACGCCCAGAAACCAGATCGAGGCTATAGATCTCAATACAGAACCAGAAAAACTGGCCCAGCAGATTTCGACCAGCCACCATACCCGGCTTTTGGTGTTTGACGGATCGCTGGATCAGGTATCAGGGATATTGCATGTCCGGAGGGTGTTGCATCCTTTGTCCAGCGGTGAATTAACGATGGATACACTGAAAGAGGTTTTGCAGGAACCTTATTATGTTCCGGCCGGAACCCCGCTTTTTACCCAGTTGCGCCATTTTCAGGAAAACCAGAAGCGGCTGGCGATTGTAGTGGATGAATATGGTGAACTTCAGGGCCTGGTTACGCTTGAAGACCTGCTCGAGGAAATGGTCGGAGAATTCACCACCCAGGCCCCTTCGCAAATGGGCTGGTTAAGGCAGATGGAAGATGGGAGCTGGATGGTGGAAGGGTCGGCCCTGGTCAGGCACATCAACCGCAAGCTTGGTCTGGCTTTACCCCTGGAAGGCCCAAAGACGCTGAATGGATTGTTGCTGGAATGTCTTGAAAGCATCCCGGAGGCGGGTGTTAGCATCAAAATCGGCGACATTCCCATAGAAATCGTGCAAACTCAGGATCGGGCGGTCAAGGTCGCCAGGATTTTGCCGGCCCCGCAGGAGTAAATCAGGGTTTTCCTGTTTTCCTGCTCTTAATTTTTATTGAGGGGAGGCCGATAAGGACGTGTCTAGAAATAAAAAAGCCATGGCTGCCGTTACTTCACAAAACACCTCTTCGCTGACTGGACTTGCCCGCACGCTGGTAACCCAGGGCTGGCTCACTGAGTCTGAAGCCGAAAGTATCTGGAATAAGGCCAGTGCTGGCGGCGACAGCTTTGTTACCGAGTTGCTCAAAGGCCGCCGCTATACAGCCGCCCAGGTTGCGGAACTGGCTGCCAGCGCATTTGGCTATCCCCTGTTTGATCTGGATGCCATGGATCCGGAATCCCTGCCCAAATCCATTCTGGATACCAAACTCTCGCAAAAGCGCAGAATGGTGGCGTTGTTTCAGCGAGGAAACAAGCTGTTTGTAGGTACATCTGACCCAACCAACTTACAGGCACTGGATGAAGTCAAATTCCAGACCGGGCTGGCCATTGAACCGATAGTGGTGGAGGATGACAAGCTCGCCAAACTGATCGAGAAAGAGGTCGAAAGAACAGACAGCGCCATGTCCGTGCTGGATGTCGAAGACCTGAATCTTGACTTTACGGATGATGAGGCGGTTGCCCAGCAAGACACAGGTGGCATCGAAATCGACGATGCGCCGGTCGTGCGTTACCTCCAGAAAATCATGCTGGATGCCATTAATTCGGGCGCATCCGATATTCACCTGGAACCCTATGAGAAGTTTTATCGTATTCGCTACCGGCGGGACGGCATTTTGTACGAGATCGCTCAGCCGCCTCTAGCCATCAAGGAAAAGATAGCTTCCCGGATCAAGGTGATCTCCAGGCTGGACATTGCGGAAAAGCGTGTCCCTCAGGATGGTCGGGTCAAGATGGTGTTGTCGAAGAACCGTGCCATCGATTTCCGTGTCAGCACGCTGCCGACACTCTATGGCGAAAAGATCGTCATGCGGATTCTGGACCCGACCAGTGCACAACTGGGGATTGAGGCATTGGGTTACGAGGCATGGCAAAAACAGATTTTGCTGGACGCGGTACAGCGGCCATATGGCATGGTGCTGGTCACTGGACCGACGGGTTCAGGTAAAACGGTGTCCTTGTATACCTGCCTCAATATTCTGAACAAGCCTGGTGTCAATATTTCCACGGCTGAAGACCCTGCTGAAATCCAGTTGGCGGGTGTCAATCAGGTCAACGTCAATGACAAGGCTGGGCTTACGTTTGCGGCGGCGCTGAAATCCTTCCTGCGGCAGGATCCGGACGTCATCATGGTGGGTGAAATTCGCGACCTGGAAACCGCTGACATTGCCATCAAGGCCGCGCAAACAGGCCACATGGTTTTATCCACCTTGCATACAAATGACGCACCTGGCACATTAACGCGATTGTTGAACATGGGCGTCGCGCCGTTCAACGTGGCTTCATCAGTCATCTGCATTACGGCGCAACGTCTGGCAAGAAAATTGTGTTCCTGCAAACAGCCTACCGATATTCCTGTTGAAGCCTTGCTGAGGGCGGGTTTCAAGGAGGAGGAGTTGGATGGCAGTTGGAAACCCTATCATCCGGTAGGTTGCGATATTTGCCAGGGGTCTGGCTACAAGGGCAGGACAGGCATCTACCAGGTCATGCCAATCACCGACGAAATGACCAGGATTATTCTGAAGAATGGTACATCGGTTGATATCGCAGATCAGGCGCGTCGTGAGGGTGTTCTGGATCTGCGTCAGGCGGGATTGCTAAAAGTCAAGGCAGGCATCACTTCTCTGGAAGAAGTTGAAGCTGTGACCAATCTGTAAACCTCGGTACAACGGGAGAAATACATGGCAGTTGCAGCCACCAAAGACACTTCATTTTCCTGGGAAGGCACAGACAAGCGAGGAAAAAAAATCAAGGGCCAGATGCTGGCCGGGGGCGAGTCCGTCGTCACGGCGCAGTTGCGCAGGCAGGGCATTACGGTCACCAAAGTGCGCAAACAGAGCGCGCTTTTTGCCCGGACCCAGCCGATCAAAGACAAGGACATCACCCTGTTTACACGGCAACTGGCGACCATGATGAAAGCGGGGGTGCCGTTGCTGCAGTCATTTGATATTGTGGGTCGAGGCGCGGCCAACCCTTCCGTCCAGCGCCTGCTGGCTGAAATCAAGGCGGATATCGAAAAAGGCAGCAGCATGAATGTGGCCTTCTCACGGCATCCCAAGTATTTTGATTCGCTGTTTTGCAATCTGGTGCAGGCAGGTGAGCAGGCAGGTATTTTGGAAGGCGTGCTGGACCGGCTGGCGACCTACAAGGAAAAGATTCTCGCCATAAAAAGCAAGATCAAGTCCGCGCTGTTTTATCCGGCAGCCGTGCTAGTCGTGGCCTTTATTGTGACAGCCGCCATCATGATTTTCGTGGTGCCGGCTTTCAAGGACCTGTTTTCCAGCTTCGGCGCGGATTTGCCTGCCCCCACCCTGGTGGTGATGGCTATTTCTGATTTCTTTGTGGCCTATTGGTGGCTGATTTTTGGCTCTATTGGCGGCGGCATCTATGCCTTGCTGAAGTTATGGCAACGCTCAAAACCTGTCCAGCGCTTCATGGACAAGGTGATGCTCAAGTTGCCGGTGTTTGGACCCATTATCGAGAAAGCCACCATTGCACGCTGGACACGAACCCTATCAACCATGTTCGCTGCTGGCGTGCCGCTGGTTGAAGCACTGGATTCCGTGGGTGGGGCATCCGGAAACCAGTTGTATGTCGAGGCGACCGAAAAGATCCGTAGCGATGTGGCAACTGGTACATCCCTGACCGTTGCCATGCAAGGCACTAATCGCTTTCCCAGCATGGTGTTGCAAATGGCGGCGATTGGCGAAGAATCCGGTGCACTGGATTCCATGCTCAGCAAAGTGGCGGATTTTTACGAAGCTGAAGTGGACGACGCTGTAGATGCGCTCTCGAGCCTGATTGAACCCATGATCATGGTGGTGCTGGGCACGCTCATCGGCGGTTTGGTCGTTGCCATGTACCTGCCTATCTTCAAGATGGGTTCCGTGATCGGATGATCATCCTGCAAAGCGAACCAGCCCTGTTTACCGGGTTGGTTTTTTTATTCAGCTTGCTGGTAGGCAGTTTCCTGAATGTTGTCATTCACAGGCTTCCTCGCATGATGGAAGCAGGGTGGCGGGATCAATGCGCGGAATTGAATGGTGGTTCCATTCAGTCCACTGCCAAATACAATCTCTGGACGCCGCGCTCTGCCTGTCCATCCTGTGGCCACTCAATCACCGCGCTGGAGAACATACCAATTCTTTCCTGGCTGATTTTGCGAGGGCGTTGCAAAGCCTGTGGAACGCCGATAAGCGCGCGCTATCCGCTTGTAGAAGGCCTGACCGCCATTCTCTCCGCAGCGGCTGCCTGGAATTTTGGATTCGGGTGGATGGCATTGGGCGCGATACTTTTTGTCTGGGCCATGATTGTGCTGGCGTTTATCGACCTTGATACAACCCTGTTGCCGGATGACATTACCCTGCCTTTGCTTTGGATGGGATTGTTATTCAATTTTTCTGGAATCTTCACCAGCCTGCAATCCGCAGTTTTGGGCGCCATGGCGGGCTATCTGATTCTGTGGAGCATCTACTGGCTTTTCAAGCTGGTGACCGGCAAGGAAGGGATGGGATATGGCGACTTCAAGCTGCTTGCCGCGATTGGGGCGTGGCTGGGTTGGGAACAGTTGCCTGCCACGATACTGTTGTCCTCGGTTGTGGGGGCAACTGTCGGCATAGCCATGGTAATTTTTATCAAGCATGACCGCCGCATCCCCATTCCCTTTGGCCCCTATCTGGCGGGAGGCGGGCTGGTTGCCCTTTTCTTTGGTTCAAGCCTGACCCGGGCCTATCTCAATAGTTTTTGATGCTCAAGATCGGGCTGACTGGCGGCTTGGGGTCTGGAAAAACCGCTGTCTCGCAGGCATTCGCCAGACTGGGTGTTCCGGTTATCGATACGGATGAAATTTCCCGAGCCTTGACTGCTGTTGAGGGCGCCGCCTTGCCGATGCTCAAGGAATCTTTTGGCGATTCAGTATTCAGTGCGGATGGGAGTTTGAACCGTTACGCCTTGAGAACTTTGATTCTGAATGACAGTGTCGCCAAATCGCGGCTGGAATCCATCCTGCATCCCATGATCCTGCAAGAAGTCACTAATCAGCTTGCTCGAGTGAACGACTCCTTTGTGATGATTGTTGTGCCACTGCTTGTCGAAACCGGCGCGTATGACAATATTATCGACCGCGTGCTGGTAGTGGATTGCGACGAAGTAACCCAAGTTCAGCGGGCGCTGGCGCGAGGCGGCTGGGAGGAATCTGAAATCCGGGCCATGATGGCAAGGCAGGCTTCGAGGCAAGTTCGTTTGAAGCAGGCCGATGACGTTATCAACAATGATGACGGAATCGATGCGCTGACCGCTCAGGTGGACGCCCTGAATGAAAAATATCGTGAGCTGGCCCGGCAATCGCTTTGATTTTGCTGGGATATCAGCGAAAATCGGAAAAATATCTAATTGGCGTGACGAATGATCCGCTACGAGTATCCCCTCAACGAACGAATTCGCATCCTGCTACGGCTGGAGGATTTGTTCGACCGGCTTGCCTGGTATGTACAGGGGGATAATCCCTACAACCACCATAGCAGTCTGCTCACGCTGTTTGAAGTTGCCGACGTGGCCTCACGTTCGGATCTGAAAACTGATCTGCTTCAGGAACTTGAACGCCAGCGTGCCACCCTGTCAGCCTTGCGAGGAAATCCCGAAGTTGAGCAAACCAAACTGGAATCGGTGCTTAGGGAAATCGATTCGGCGCATGCCGGCATCCATCAAATGGCTGGCAAGGTCGGGCAGCATTTAAAGGAAGATGAGTGGCTGATGACCGTCAAGCAGCGCGCCATCATCCCGGGCGGGTTGTGCGAGTTTGATCTGCCTACGTATCATCTCTGGTTGAACGAGGAAGCCGATGCCAGGCGCGGAGATTTGTATCGATGGCTGACACCTATGCTGCCCATCCGGGCTGGCCTTGGCATTGTGCTGCGACTGATGCGCGAAAGCTGCCGGCCAGGTTCGCAGCAAGCGGTAAATGGTATTTACCAGCAAACGCTGGATACGACTGTCAGGCCGCCGCAGATGATACGCATAGGAATTGATGATGGCATGCGATGTGTGCCAGAGATATCGGCCAACAAATACATGCTCAATATTCGTTTTGTCAGAAGCCAGCCAGGCGAATCCAAAGTGTGCGCGGGAACCATTCCATTCGAATTGACGTTTTGCACCCTGTGAACAAATCGCTCGAATCCGCCCCGCGTGTTTTTTGCCCGACTTGCGGCCAGAAAATGCTTTGGGATCCCCGGAACAAATACCGCCCCTTTTGCAGCGAGCGATGCAAATTGATCGACCTGGGTCAGTGGGCCGCCGGGCAATATCGCGTAGCGGGAGAGCCAGTACGCGAGGAAGCGGAAATATCCCGCACAGACGAAAGCCAGACTTAACTGTAGGTCTTTACTCCGCTTTCCGTGCCCAGAAGCAGGACATTCGCGGCGCGGCGGGCAAACAACCCGTTAGTGACAACGCCGGTAATCTGGTTGATTTGAGTCTCCAACGCAACCGGATCCAGAATGCTCATGCCATGCACGTCCAGAATGACGTTGCCGTTGTCAGTGGTAAAGCTTTCGCGCAATTTTGGCTGGCCGCCCAGTTTCACCAGCTCGCGCGCAACATAACTTCTGGCCATGGGAATGACTTCAACGGGCAAGGGAAACCTGCCCAGCACGTCCACCAGCTTGCTTTGATCGGCCACGCAAATAAAGGACTTGGCACAGGCGGCAACAATCTTTTCCCGCGTGAGCGCGCCTCCCCCCCCTTTGATCATGTGGAAATGGCGGGTGATCTCGTCCGCGCCATCCACGTAGACTTCCATGCCGCCCACGCTGTTCAAATCAAGAACAGGGATGCCATGAGCTTTCAAACGGGTAGCGGTTGCCTCTGAACTCGCCACGGCGCCATCGATTCGTCCCTTGATTTTGGCCAGCTCGTCAATAAAGTAGTTGGCCGTGGAACCCGTGCCCACGCCGATGATGCCGCCTTTCACGTAATCAATGGCCGCACGCGCGACGGCCTGTTTCATTTCATCCTGAGTCATTTTCCCGGCAGCCTCTTCATGCATTCCTGTCAAAATTTGTGCAAGATTAGCGCAAAGACGGTTTTTCACAAACCAGATGCATCCGGAAGCTGTAAACTTTGCACCATGCCAAATCCAGTAAATGATGATTATCTAGAGCGTATCCTGACTGCACGTGTCTACGACGTGGCAATCGAGTCGCCGCTTGACCCCGCAGTCAATTTGTCTCGCCGGCTGGCGAACACGGTTTACCTTAAGCGCGAGGATTTGCAGCCGGTATTTTCCTTCAAGCTGCGCGGAGCCTATAACAAGATGGCCGGGCTTACGACAGCGGAATTGAAGCGCGGTGTGGTAGCGGCATCGGCTGGCAATCATGCGCAAGGCGTGGCGCTGGCTGCGCAGCGGCTGAATGTGAAGGCTGCCATCGTCATGCCGGCAACTACGCCTCAGATCAAGGTTAATGCCGTTGCCTCGCGTGGCGCCAAGGTTATACTGCATGGCGATTCTTATGATGAAGCCTATGAGCATGCCCTGAAGCTTGCCAAGAAAAGCAAGGCAACTTTCGTCCATCCCTATGATGATCCAGACGTGATCGCGGGACAGGGGACGATCGCCATGGAAATGTTGCGCCAGCATCCGGGACCCATCCATGCTGTGTATGTGCCGGTCGGCGGCGGTGGATTGATTGCCGGGATAGCGGCCTATATCAAGCGGTTGCGACCGGAAATCAGGGTGGTGGGCGTGGAACCCGAAGATGCGGATGCCATGGCGCGTTCGCTTTGCCGCAATGAACGGGTGAAACTGGAACGCGTGGGCATATTCGCGGATGGCGTTGCGGTCAAGCAGGTGGGCAAGGAAACTTTCCGGCTGGCGCAGAAGTACGTGGATGAGGTGATACGCGTCAATAATGACGCAATCTGCGCGGCGATCAAGGATGTGTTCGAAGATACCCGATCCATACTGGAACCAGCCGGCGCGCTGTCGGTGGCCGGGCTCAAGGCAGCCGTGGCGGGCGACAAGCTTAAGGGCAAGACGCTCATCGCCATCGCTTCCGGCGCGAACATGAATTTCGACCGCTTGCGCCACGTTGCAGAGCGCGCCGAACTGGGCGAGAAACGCGAGGCCATCATTGCGGTAACCATTCCGGAGAAGCCGGGAAGCTTCAAGAAATTCTGTTCCATGCTGGGTGCGCGCAACATTACCGAATTCAATTACCGTTTTGCCGACCCCACACAGGCGCGTGTCTTCGTCGGCCTGCAGATTCACGAAGGCGATGAAATCGGCAAGCTGGTCGCGCAGTTAAAAAAACATGATCTCGACGCGGTTGACCTGACCGAAAATGAAATGGCGAAGCTGCATGTCCGCCATCTGGTGGGCGGCAGGGCGCCACAGGCGCAGCATGAAGTTATCTACCGGTTTGAATTTCCGGAACGGCCAGGTGCCTTGATGAACTTTCTCAACAGCATGAGTCATGACTGGAATATCAGCCTGTTCCATTACCGCAATCACGGGACGGACTATGGACGCGTGCTGGTAGGCATCCAGGTGCCGCCAAAAGAAAAACCCAGCTTCCAGAAATTTCTGGACAAGCTGGGTTACCGTTACTGGGATGAAACACGCAATCCGGCCTACAAGCTTTTCTTAGCCTGAGAGGATGGTGTCGCGATATTTGCTCTTGCCGGGTTTGTTATTGCATCGTTTGTTACTGCTTGGTGCCGCATGTGTTCATTCCCAGGATGCTGTATGCGGGGCATACGCGCATCAATCCCGTCACCAGCGGAAGCACGCCAATCCAGGCCCAGGTCGGGCCGCCCATAAGCGCCCATGCAATCAGTGCCACGCCAACGACGATACGAATGATACGGTCTGTGCTGCCAACATTTGCTGTCATGGTTTCCTCCGTTATTTAAAAGTCAGATTTGCCTTGCCGTACGTACACGCCAAGAAGCAAGGCCATCACAGTATAGTCGCCGTATTGATTTTTTTGACGGGCTTTTATGGCTCGACTTTCGCGGTTGCTGATTTCGACAAGGATTTCCTGACGGCACGCGAGTCATCGGCTTCGCGTGATATCAAGCGCTTTGAACAGGCAGCGGGCAAGATTCCCGCCGATTCGGTTCTGTATCCCTATGTTGCCTACTGGAGGGCAGCCAGAAATCTTGACGACGATGCGGCGATTGCCGACTTCCTGGTTAATTATCCAGATTCATGGCTGGCCGAACGATTGCGAAGCGACTGGCTAAAGGATCTCGGGCGGCGCGAACTGTGGCCAGCCTATCTTTCGGAGTTTCCCAAGCTCATAAAGCCCGAAGCAACACATCTGTGCCTGGCCAGAAGGGCCGAAGTGGCGATGGGCGATCAGCGCAAGCTTAAAGAAGCAATTGCCATGTGGTTTACTGGCAAGGACATGCCGTCTGCATGTATGCCTCTGTTTTCATGGCTGATTGTGCAAGGCTACCTGACCGAAGAGGATGCCTGGAAAAGACTGCGTCTGGCATTTGATGCAGGAAATCCCGGCGTGGCGAAATCGGTTTCGAGCGCCATTCATCAGGACAGACGCCCGCAATCAAGCTGGATTGACCGGGCATATCGTGACCCCGCTGCCTGGCTTTCTTCCGAGCACATGAATTGGGGGCTGCGGCCTCATCGGGAATTGGGGTTTTTTGCGCTTAGCCGGCTTGCGAAAACGGATTCCGTGAATGCAGCCCGATTGCTGCAACCCGTGCTTCCTTCACTCGGCATGCCTGACCAGAAGTATGTGTGGGGGTTGCTGGGGTTTGAAGCTGCACGCAATCACGAACCGCAAGCAGTTCCCTGGTTTGAGTTGAACGGTGGGGAGGGACTTTCTGATGCTCAGCGCGAATGGTGGACACGGGCTGCATTGCGTGCCGGCAATTGGCAGTCCGTTCAGCGTGCCATCCAGGGCATGAGCGAGGAAGCTCGAAGCGAGCCAACCTGGCGTTACTGGCTGGGAAGGGCCTTGAAGGCAAATGGCCAGACGATGGCGGCGAACCAGATTCTCGCGCCGCTATCGCGTGAGCACCACTATTACGGTCAGCTGGCGGAAGAGGAGTTGGGCACCGTCATTGGAACGCAAACCATCAACTTCAAGGTGTCGGGCGATGAAGTCGATGCCATATCACGTGATCCCGGAATAGCGCGCGCGCTTGCGCTGAAGGTCATGGAATTGAGAACGGATGCGAATAATGAATGGAATTGGGCAATCCGAAACATGAGCGATCGGCAGTTGCTGGCAGCGGCTGAACTGGCCAGACGGAATGACTGGTACGACCGTGCAATCAATACCGCTGAAAAAACCCGCGATCTGCACGATTTCGATTTGCGCTTCATCTCCCCTTATCGTGAACTTGCCTCGAAGGAGGCGCGCGAGAATGGTCTGGATGAGGCCTGGGTGTTTGGCTTGATCCGTCAGGAAAGCCGCTTTATCAATGCAGCCCGTTCCAATGTCGGCGCTTCGGGATTGATGCAGATCATGCCTGCGACCGGGCGATGGATTGCCAATCGGCTGGGCATTGGGGGGTTCAAGACAAGCAGCCTGAGCGAGCCCGAGACCAATATCAAATTCGGTTCTTACTATTTGCGCCACGTGCAGGACAGTCTGGATGGCCACCCCGTACTAGCGACTGCTGCCTACAATGCAGGACCCAGAAGGGCACAGCGCTGGCGCGACAGCAAGCCGATGGAGGGGGCGATCTATGTCGAATCCATCCCGTTTACCGAGACGAGGCTTTACGTCAAAAAAGTCATGAGTAATGCCATGTACTACGCACGCAGGTTTGGGCAACCGTCCGTGTTGCTGCGTGACCGTCTTGGGACGATTCCAGGAAGAGCCGAGCCGCCACCGCCAAAAGACGAGGGTGACAAACAGCCCACTCTGGAGTCTGAAGAAGGCGGCAGCTAGAATTTCAACCTATGAGATCAACTGATAGCAATCATGAACTTTGAAAGATTATGCGTGTTGGGCGGTTCGGGCTTTGTCGGCATGGCGTTGGTGTCTGAACTGGCTTCGCGAGGATTGTTCGTGCGTGTTCTGACACGCCGTCGTGAGCACGCCAAGGCGCTTGTTTTGCTGCCCACCGTGGAAGTCGTTGAAACGGACGTCCATGACGAGCGTGAACTGGCCCGGCAGTTCATGGGTAGCGATGCGGTGATCAATCTGGTGGGCATTCTGCACGAGTCGGTCAAAGGACGAGTGGATCGTCCGGAAGCAAGGCGCGGTGATTTTCATCGGACGCATGTGGAATTGCCGCGCAAGGTGATCGGAGCCTGTGCCCAGGCGGGCGTCAGCCGCCTGTTGCACATGAGTGCATTGGGAGCCGACCCCACATCAAGATCGGCTTACCAGCGTTCAAAGGGCATTGCCGAGGCATTGGTGCGTGAGGCGGGACTGACTGCTTCGCCGGAGCCAGGTACGCTGAATGGTGCCAAACTGACGGCCCGACGCGGCATGCAGGTGACTGTTTTCAGACCGTCAGTAATTTTTGGGCCGGGCGACAGTTTTCTTAACCTTTTTGCCAGGCTGCTCAGACTGCTGCCAATTATTCCGCTCGCCAGTTCGCGGGCTCGGTTTCAGCCAGTTTATGTCAATGATGTAGTACGTGCCTTTGCCGACAGTCTTGGCAATCCGGAATCCTTTGGAAAAACCTATGATCTGTGCGGCCCCAAGGTGTATACGCTGCTGGAGTTGATGCAGTTTCTGGCACACACGCTGGGGCTTAACAGAAAACTGATTCCGTTATCCGACCGGCTTTCCTACTGGAATGCATGGCTGCTCGAATTGAAGCCGGGCGCGAAAATCATGACGCGTGAAAATTATTACGCCATGCAGACGCCCAATGTGTGCGAGGGGAGCAATCCGTTTCCATCCGGGTGGCAGCCTGCTGCCCTGGAGGCGGTCGCGCCTTCCTGGCTGCAAAGTGCATCGCAGCGGGGCCGGTATCAATCTTTTCGCCATCAGGCGCATCGTTAGGATAAGTCGATGCGCGTCTATGTTGTCGGCGGCGCGATCAGGGATGAATTGCTTGGGCTGCCGGTGCAGGACCGCGATCATGTCGTGGTTGGCGCCACGCCAGACGAGATGGTCAAACTGGGCTATCAACCCGTGGGCAAGGACTTTCCTGTTTTCCTGCATCCACAAACACGCGAGGAATATGCGCTCGCGCGTACCGAGCGCAAATCCGGTCATGGATACAAGGGATTCAAGGTTTTTGCTTCTCCAGATGTAACGCTGGAAGAGGACCTGCTCAGGCGCGATCTGACGATCAATGCCATGGCGCGTGATGTGCAGGGAAACCTGATCGATCCCTATTCAGGTCAGGCCGATCTCGTTTCGAAAATCTTGCGCCATGTAAGCCCGGCATTTGCCGAGGACCCGGTGCGCATTCTCAGAGTCGCGCGTTTCGCCGCACGATTCCCGGATTTCCATGTCGCGCCGGAAACGCTGGAGCTGATGCGCGGAATGGTCGATGCTGGAGAAATCGACCATCTGGTACCGGAACGCGTCTGGCAGGAATTGTCCCGTGGTTTGATGTCAACTCGGCCATCGCGCATGTTCGATGTGTTGAGGGAGAGTGGCGCGCTGGCCAGACTGATTCCGGAACTGGACCGATTGTTTGGCGTGCCCCAGCCGCCCCAGCATCATCCCGAGATCGACACCGGCATCCATGTCATGCTCGTGGTCGACTGGACTGCCAGACAAGGCTATAGCCTCGCCGTTCGATTCGCGGCCTTGACCCATGATCTGGGAAAGGGCCTGACGCCGTCAGAACACTGGCCCAAACATCATGGCCATGAGGCAAAAAGCGTGGAACTGGTGAATGCGATTTCAGAGCGGTTGCGCGTGCCGGCGGAATGCCGCGATCTTGCCTTGCTGGTGGCGCGTTATCACGGAGATGTTCATCGGGCGCTAGAGTTGCGTCCGGAAACAGTGTTGAAAATTCTGGAATCCACCGACGCTTTCAGGCGCCCGGAGAGATTTGTTGAAATTCTGCAGGCTTGTGAATCCGATTTTCGCGGCAGGCCGGGATATGAAGCGCGCGACTATCCGCCCGAAGCATATTTTCAACGGGCGGCTGTCTTGGCTTCATCCATCGACGCGGCGGCGGTTGCTATAGGGAGCCCGGGCAATGAAAAGGACGCGATTCATCAAGCACGTCTGGCAGCGCTCAAAGAAGCGTTAACTTTGAAATAACAATTTCCCAAGTATTGGAAGGTAGTCTTGTGTTGTGCTGACCAGCCTGTATCGAGCGTCAATCTTGGCAGTTCATGTCGATCAAGGCAGAATGCAATCAACAAAAATAAGACCTGCTCGACGGGGTTTGCTGGACTGCGGAGTCTTGGTTAACAAATCATTATCTGACTGGGAGACAGGATGTCGCAGGCCTTAAATGCGCAAACAATACGCTTTCAATTTTCTGGCAAGGGTGGCGAGTATTTCCGCATCTGGATTGTCAACCTCGCGCTTACCATCGTAACGCTTGGGATTTATTCCGCCTGGGCAAAAGTACGCAGGCTGCAATATTTTTACCGCAACACCTCGCTGGCAAATCATGGTTTCGATTACCACGGAGATCCCCAGGCCATTCTGAAAGGCAGGCTGATCGGGGTGGCGCTTCTGGTCTTGTATTACGCATCGGAAAGTTTTGACCCTACGCTTGGGCTGGTGGCTTTCGCGGTGCTGATGCTGATTATGCCCTGGCTAGTTCAGCGGTCGTTAAGATTCAAGTTGCATAACAGCAGCTACCGGGGATTGAGGTTCGGTTTTGACGGGACGGTGGGCAATGCCTACAAGGCTTTCCTGCTGTGGCCGGTGATTGCTTACTTTACCCTGGGCCTGCTGGCGGCGGTCGCGCATCAGCGTATCAAGGCCTATCAGCACGGCAACAGCCGCTACGGCTCGGAAGGGTTTGCCTTCAATGTCCGCGAAGGAAAATTCTTCGGCATTTATTTCAGGCTGCTTGGAATGGTCATTCTGCTGATCATTGCTGTCGCCGTGCTGGCGGGAGTGTTTGGCGGCATGGCGGCAGTGTTTGGCGGCGGAATGAGTGAGGAGGGCAAGATTGCCGCTATCGGGATTGCGATTGCGGCAGCCATCGGATTTTATCTGGCCGCCTTTTTATTCATCGGTCCCTGGTTCGCTGCACGCACCCAGAATCTGGTATGGAATGGGACATCGCTTGGCCCCCATGGCTTTTCAAGCAGTGTCCGCGCGCGTGACTTGTTTTGGATATACCTGACCAATTTCATTGGCATCCTGCTGACGCTGGGATTGTTCAAGCCTTTTGCCGACATCCGGCTGGCCAAATACCGGCTTGAGCATATGGCATTGAATGCACAGGGTTCGCTGGATGATTTCCTGGCGGGTCAGCAACAGTCAATCAACGCCATGGGCGAGGAAACCGCGGACGTCTTTGACTTTGACATTTCCTTCTGACGTGCGACCGGTTCAAGTCAAGGCTGTTTATTTCGACGGGCAAAGCGCCCGCGCCCATGACGTGGTTCTTTCCCTCGCGGGAGCATCTCTTGAAGTGTCAGGCGACAGCATTTCTCGCAGAGATGCGTTGTCGAACCTGCGCGTTTCCGAACTCATGGGCGAAGCACCCAGGCTGATCAAGTTTCCGGATGGCGCACACTGCGAAGTCCGCGACCATGCCGGACTGTCGGAATTGCTGGCCGAGGGCGGCCATCGCGACGGCCTGGTAGTGCAACTGCAAAACCGCTGGCGCTGGGCATTGGCCGCGGTGGTGATTGCGGTAGCGGCTGTCGCGGCGGGATACCGCTGGGGACTGCCGGCCGTATCGGAGTGGATTGCCTTCAAGCTGCCTGGCAAGGCGCTGGCCCAAATGGGCGAAAGCACGCTTTCTTATCTGGATCAGGCGGTCTTCTCGCCGAGCAAACTTTCCGACAACCGCCAACAGGCCTTGCAAAAGGCTTTCGTGCAACTGGCTGTTCCCGATGAAATCGATGCCGCGCATGTGATTGTTTTTCGCGACAGCCCTGTCATCGGCGCCAATGCGATGGCACTTCCCGACGGCACCATCGTCGTCACGGATCAACTGGTCAGCCTGGCAAAACATGATGAAGAAATCCTTGGTGTGCTTGCGCACGAACTGGGGCATCTGAAGCGGCGGCACAGCCTGCGCATGCTGATTCAGGGTTCGATCGTTGGCGCGGTGCTTGCCTGGTATGTCGGCGATGTCAGCAGCGTTGCGGCGGGCTTGCCGACCTTGATGTTGCAAATGCGCTATTCACGTGACCACGAGCGCGAGGCGGATGTCTACGCCGCCAGAATGTTGAAGGAGAATGGCATCTCGCCCGCAAGGCTGGCGGACATGTTGGCGCGGCTGGAACAGGCGCACACGTCCCAGACCGCGCAACAGAAAAAGGGTGCTGAAGAACCCGGTTTCAGTGATTATTTTGCTTCCCACCCAGACACCCACGAAAGAATCCAGGCGCTGGAAAGGAACTAGTGTCTCAACAGCGCAGGCCGCAGACAACTGTATAACACTGTGGCTCGGGTTTCTCCGCGCTCTGCCCATAGGGCAAATACGCAAGGAATATTGCTACGCTCACCGCGAACAGGAATAGTAATGCAGTTTCGCCATGTCCCCAATATGCCCGGTCAGATGCGTTGGGAAATGAAGCCATGGCGAACCTGCGATTTGCCTGTTGTTACCAACGGCGGTCGTCGTGCCGTCCGCGACCGCGATGACCGTCGTGATGATCGTCATGGCGACGGTCGTGGCGGTATTCATGGTGGCGTTCGTACCGGTAATACGGCTGGTAGTAATGATGCACGACGCGGGGAGGGCGCACCCGAATCACACGACCGGGATGACGTGGTCCGTACGTCCAGTAGTGATTGCCACCCCATTCATACAGAATGCGGAAGGCATCGTCTCCCCCCCAGTTGCTGTAGGAAAAGCTCAAGTGGGGTTCCACACGGATGACACGTGCGTCAACATAGTCATCGTAATAACCGCCACCAGCCAGCGCGGGAGCCGTTGAGGCAAGTGCCAGCAGGCTGGCGAAAAGGGTTCTTTTCAGCATGATCAGTACCTCCAGTCGTTATTGCGATAATCATCGCGGGGGTCAGCACCGCGATAATCGCGGGACTGGTTTTCAACAACATTGACATGGACGTTCACATCCAGCCATTTGCCGGGGTCGTAGGGAAGACGGGTAGCGAATTCCTTGCCCTGATAGCGGTAAACCACATCGTAGCCAACGATTTCCTGGCGATAGTTGTCCACCATACGGCATTGTTCGACGGGACGGTGGCGGGTCGTTGTGTAACGGCCGTCACGGTCATTCCAGCGGTCGCCGATCACGGCGCCGGTTGCGGCGCCCACTGCAGCAGCGGCAACTTTTCCATTGCCTTTGCCCACTGTTGATCCAACCAGGCCGCCGACGATAGCACCCAGCACGGCGTTGCCGCCGTCGTTGTTCTTGCGGTAAACGCGTTCTTCATAACTTACGCGTTCGGTCCAGCATTCACGTTTGGGTTCATTGATCTGTTCATAAATCGGCGTCGAAGATATGACCTTGGCGCGATCAGGGAAGCCGTGACCATGGCCTGCCCATGCCATGCCGGAAGACAGGGCAAGTGCAGCGGCCAGGCTGGCTATTAAGGGTTTGGTGCTCGTTTTCATGGTTACGCTCCTTTTCAATTCCGGGAAATTCAGTGACGTCCGCGGTCGTCGTAAACTCTGTCGGGTCTTTCAGGGTTGCGGCGCTCATAGCCGTAGCCATAGCCCCGATCTTCATGCTCGTCTTCAACACGTTCCTGCTTCTTTTTGCCGGACTGTTGTTTAAACTTGCGCAGATCGCGTTCTTCGCCTTTGTCCTGGTCGCCGCCTTTGCGCGCCAGAATCCAGGTTTCTTCAAGAAAACCGGGGCCAGCGACAGCGGGACCGGAAAACACCGGGCCAGCAAGGCTTGCAATCAGCAGGGCAGTCAGCAATCTGTTCATTTCTTCTCCTTTCATGGGAAGGCATTTCTGTCTTCCACGGTTTGCAGTATGGGTGGGAGTCGTAACCAAGCGGTTTCCCGCAAGTGCAATTTTGTAACAAGTTGTAACAACGTTGTTTCGGATACTGCCCTGGCGCTGTTATATTTCCTGCCATGAGTGAAATACAGCCCTCGATTTACGTGGTTGACGACGATGCCGGCATTCGGGATCTGTTGTCGGAGTACCTGATGGCTCAAGGATTCAGTGTTCGAACAGCTTCAGGTGGCGCCGAACTGGATGGCCTCTTGGCCGAAGCCAGGCCTGACCTGCTGGTGCTGGATTTGATGATGCCGGGCGAGGACGGCTTGTCCATTGCCCGACGGATCAAGGGGCTGGCGGGTTCGCCGCCTATCATCATGCTGTCCGCCAAGGGTGAGGATATCGACCGCATTGTTGGCCTGGAGGTAGGCGCGGATGACTATCTGGCCAAGCCTTTCAATCCTCGGGAACTGCTGGCGCGCATAAGAGCCGTCATGCGCCGTGGCGCTGCCGCAGAGCCGCAGCAAGCTGAACAATCTACCCGGCTGGTCGAATTTGGTCCCTTCCAGGTCAACCTCGATGCGCGTTCGTTCAGCCGCGAAGGGGAAGACATCACTCTGACCAGCGGCGAATTCAGCCTGCTGGAAATCATGATTACCCACCCGAACCGTGCACTTTCGCGGGATTGGCTGATGGACCAGTTGCGCGGATTCGAGCGCGACCCGTTCGACCGCAGCATCGATGTCCGCGTCAATCGCCTGCGCAAGAAAATCGAGGATGATCCCGCCAATCCCCGCTATATCAAGACCGTGTGGGGGCAGGGATATTTGTTTACGCCGCAGGGCAAGCCCTAGCTTCCATGGTGCAGTCGCTTTTTGCACGCACCGCCATCATCCTGGCTGTTGTCTTTCTGCTGTTCCAGGCGATGGCGAACTATGTGGTTTACCGCACGCTGGTCAAGCCTGTTGCAGAGCGTTCGGCAGATGATCTGGCGGGATTGATTGTACTGTCCGCGCAGACCTGGGTTGAACTCCCGCCTCAGATTCGCCCCGCATTTGAGCGGGAACTGGCCAAGCGCCATGGCTTGAGGCTGCAGGCGGCATCTGGCGTTGCCGCGGTCGAATCAGCCGCATTCCCCTTCAAACAACAGATTGAGCAGGCACTTTCAAACCGGCTGGGCGAGAAAGTTCAACTCAATGGGCGAAAAGAGGGATCAGCAGTTTGGGTTGAGCTGCCGGTGGGTGGAAAAATGCTGCAAGCTGGATTCTTCCCCGATCGCTACGCAGTCAAGCCACCCCTGGCAGCGGTAACGCTTGTCTCGGTTGGCGCTTTCATCGTGTTGCTTACGGCCTTGCTGCTGGTAAGACGGATTACCGTGCCACTTGCCAAGGCCTCCAGAGCTGCGGGTGTAGTGGGAAAGGGCGGCATACCGGATGAACTGCCCGAAACCGGCCCCAGGGAACTGGCCGATCTTGCCCGGCGGTTCAATCAGATGGCCCGTGAAGTACACGACCTGCTGGAAAACCGAACCACGCTGCTGGGCGGCATTTCGCACGACCTGCGCACACCCTTGACCCGCATGCAGCTCAATATTGAACTCCTTCGCGAAAATTTCGATCCTTCCAGGTTGGCCCGAATGGAAAGGGATCTCGCCGAAATGAATGCGCTGATCGGCGGGTATCTGGAACTGGCGCGAAACACCCAGGTGGAGCTGCCCCAAGACACCGACCTCGACCGGCTGGTGGCATCAGTTGCCGCCAAACATGGTGCGCAGTATCAATCCCAAGGCCGTTGCGCATTTCAGGTCGCGCAGGCATCGCTCGAACGAATACTGGATAACCTGTTGCAGAATGCCCGCCGCTATGGGGGAGAGAAAATGCCGGAAATCCGGCTCAGGTATGGGAAAGATAATGCGGAAATCTCGGTTATCGATTCGGGCCCGGGCATACCTGAATCCGAACTGGAAAAAGTATTCAGGCCGTTTTACAGGCTGGAAACATCGCGCGCGAGTGCAACGGGAGGGACAGGGTTGGGCCTGGCCATTGTTAGGCAACTGGCGGAACTCAATGGCTGGGCAATACGGCTGGCCAATCGGCCGGAAGGCGGTCTGGAAGCTACCGTGCTTTTGAAGTAACGGGTTTCAGCGCCTGCGGGTCAGTTGAAACTCGATAAAAACCAGTGTCAGACTTACCAGCGACATGCGTTGTGTACTACCGCTGAAGTAACCAAGCGGCGAGGCGCGCGTGCCGATTCTGAGCGCGATGCCGCGCGGGAACGTAAGCTGCATCCGGTTGAATCAGCTGGCAAAATCAGAAGGCCGGCGAGCGATGCGCAAACACGGACAACTGGATGAACATCAGGCACATGCTGGTCAGCCGCATCCGCTCGGTTTCACCCTGAAACCAGGCGAAAAGGGATTTGTTCATTTCCAGAACCAGCAGGTTGTTTCCAAGACGTACACGCATGATTTTCTCCTCATAAATGTTTCGACCACGCCTGATATGGTGCAACGCCTGTGCCAGTTTCGATTTTTTGAATAGGCGCGCTAACTGGCTGTATTTCAACGGATAAATTTGATGTTGACGGGTTGGCTGCCTGAAATGACAGGTCTGTCTGGCGTAAATTCGACAACTATTGACGAAACAGGCCATATTTTTACCACTCGACCCGGCCGCTGGAAGCGGACGGGCGATAGCCCTGGAAAAACATCAATTACAGGTAAAATCAATCCTTTACGTGCAACTGGCTTGATACTGAATAAATGCGAACCTTCCAGGATCTGATCCTTACCCTGCAAACCTACTGGGCCAAACAGGGCTGCGCGCTGCTTCAGCCCTACGATATGGAAGTCGGCGCGGGCACTTCCCATACCGCCACGTTTTTACGCGCGCTGGGGCCGGAACCCTGGAAAGCCGCCTATGTCCAGCCTAGCCGCCGCCCCAAGGACGGCCGCTATGGCGAAAACCCCAATCGCCTGCAGCATTACTACCAGTTCCAGGTGGTGCTGAAACCGGCACCGGCCAATATTCTTGAGTTGTATCTGGGCTCGCTTGAAGTGCTGGGCTTCGATCTCAAACAGAACGACATCCGGTTCGTGGAAGATGACTGGGAGAATCCCACCCTAGGCGCCTGGGGCCTGGGCTGGGAAGTGTGGTTAAACGGCATGGAAGTCACCCAGTTCACCTATTTCCAGCAAGTCGGCGGCATAGACTGCAAACCGATCACAGGAGAAATCACCTACGGCCTGGAGCGTCTGGCCATGTACCTGCAAGGCGTGGAAAACGTTTTTGATCTGCAGTGGACTGACGGGCTGACCTACCGCGATGTCTATCATCAGAATGAAGTCGAGCAGTCCACCTACAATTTCGAACACAGCGATGTCGAGTTTCTGCTGACGGCATTCGGCGCGCACGAAAAACAGGCGCAGCATCTGATGGAACAGCAGCTTGCCCTGCCTGCCTACGAACAGGTGTTGAAAGCCGCGCACACTTTCAACCTGCTCGATGCGCGCGGCGCCATTTCAGTGACTGAACGCGCGGCTTACATCGGCCGCATTCGCAATCTGGCCCGCAGCGTAGCGAAAAGCTACCTCGACAGCCGCGCGCGGCTCGGATTCCCGATGGCACCAAAAGCGTGGGCGGACGAAGTACAGGCAGTGCTGGCGAAAAAGGAGGCGGCGTGATGGCCTCAAGGAATCTGCTGGTTGAACTGTTTACCGAAGAACTGCCACCCAAGGCACTGAAGAAAATTGGCGAAAGTTTCGCAGAACTACTATCGGCCAGCCTCAAATCGCAGGGCCTGGCCGCGCCCGATGCCGTGGTGACATCGTATGCAACGCCACGCAGACTTGCGGTTCATGTCAAGGACGTCTTGTCTCAAGCGGCCGACAGGCAAGTCTCGCAAAAACTCATGCCGGTGGCGGTCGGGCTGGATGCCAGCGGCAAACCCACGCCGGCCCTGCTGAAAAAACTTGCGGCATTGGGCGCGGATGAGTCCGCTGCAAGCAAACTCAAACGGGAAGGCGAAGGCAAGAACGAAACCCTGTTCCTTGATTTGGTCATGTCAGGCGCAAGGCTTTCGGAGGGACTGCAAAAAGCGCTGGATGAAACCCTGTCCAAACTGCCCATTCCCAAGGTCATGCAGTATCAATTGGCGGATGGTTGGTCGTCGGTCAATTTCGTGCGGCCCGCGCATGGATTAGTCGCATTGCATGGAAACGAAGTGGTTCCGGTTTCCATCCTTGGCCTTAAAGCCGGACGTCAAACCCGTGGCCACCGATTCGAGGCAAAAAGCGAAGCCATCGTCATCCAGGATGCCGACCGCTACGCAAGCCAGTTGCGCGAGGAAGGTTCGGTGATCGCCAGTTTTGACGAGCGTCGTGCGGAAATCGTCCGCCAGTTGCAGGCAGCGGCTTCAAGGCAAAACCTGAAGCCGATTGAAGATGATGCCTTGCTGGATGAAGTAACGGCGCTGGTCGAACGCCCCAATGTCCTGGTTGGCAAATTCGAGGAAGCTTTTCTCGAAGTGCCGCAGGAATGCCTAATCCTGACCATGAAAGCCAACCAGAAATATTTTCCGCTGCTGGATGCAAACGGAAAGCTGACCAACCTGTTCCTGATCGTTTCCAACATCGCGCCGGCGGACGCTTCGGCGGTGATTGGCGGCAACGAGCGCGTGGTGCGTCCGCGCCTGGCCGATGCCAAGTTCTTCTTCGACCAGGATCGCAAGAAGACGCTGGAATCGCGTGTGCCGGGATTGTCAAAAGTGGTGTACCACAACAAACTGGGCAGCCAGGGCGAGCGCGTGGAGCGCGTGATGGCCATCGCTCGCTGGGTGGCAGAAAAGGTCGGTGCAGACGTGATGGCCTGTGACCGAGCTGCATTACTTGCGAAAGCCGACTTGTTGACCGATATGGTCGGTGAGTTCCCCGAGTTGCAGGGCATCATGGGTGGTTACTATGCTCGACATGATGGTGAAGATGAAAGAGTGGCTCAGGCTATAGCCGATCAATATTTACTGCGTCTCGATGAAGGTAAATGGGGAGCCAATCTGGTTAGTGAGATTTTGCAGATCGCTGATCGAATGGAGACCCTTGTAGGAATTTGGGGTATCGGGCTAAAGCCAACTGGCGAAAAAGATCCGTTTGCTTTAAGGCGTCATGCTTTATCTGTAATTAAATTATTTCAAGTGCTTGGGCAAATTAGAGATGGAAACAATCAGGGCCTAAATCTTGATGAGCTTATTGAATTCACAATAAGTACATTTAATCGATCGCTATTGGATGAGAGAGTCGCGGTGGAGTTGAAGCAATTCATCTACGAACGCCATGAAAATCAGATGATGTTTATGGGTATCCAAAGGGTTGCGGCAGTTTTCTCGAACATGCCACCTTTGCATGAAATCATGAAAAGATTGGATGCGGTTCGCGAGTTTGAGCAATTGCAGGAAGCGGAAAGCCTTGCCTCAGCCAATAAGCGCGTTGGTAATATCCTCAAGAAAGTGGACAAACCTGTACCCACAGAAATCAATCCATCTCTATTCAAAGAAGCAGCGGAAATTGAATTATTTGATGCCTTGATGCAAATCAAGCCCAAGGCTGATACCGCGTTTGAATCCGGTGATTACACGGTGTCCCTGCAAACCTTGGCCGCACTGAAAACGCCAGTCGACGCCTTCTTCGATAATGTCATGGTCAATGCGGAAGATCCCGCACTAAGAAACAATCGACTGGCATTGCTGAATCAGTTGCACCAGACCATGAATCGCGTGGCCGATCTCTCCAAACTCGCCGCCTGATGAAGCTCGTCATTCTCGACCGCGACGGTGTCATCAATTTCGATTCGGACAAGTTCATCAAGAGTCCGGAGGAATGGAAGCCAATTCCCGGCAGTCTGGAGGCGATTGCGCGGTTGAACAAGAACGGCTACCGTGTGGTGGTGGCCAGCAACCAGTCGGGTGTCGGGCGCGGGCTGCTCGACATGGCGACGCTCAATGCCATCCACGCCAAAATGCACAAGGCCTTGTCGCAATACGGCGGCCACATCGATGCAGTGTTCTACTGCCCGCACGCTGCGGACAGTCAGTGCGAATGCCGCAAACCCAAACCCGGCATGTTGAAACAGATTGGGGAGCGGTTTCACGCCGACCTGAAAGGCGTGCCGGCGATCGGCGATTCCCTTCGCGATCTGGAAGCCGCGACAGCCGTCGGTGCGCTACCCATCCTGGTGGAAACCGGCAAGGGCAAGAAAACCATGGCGGCGGGTGGACTGCCCGCGGCAACGGAAGTGTTTCCCAACCTGGCAACCGCGGCGGACGCGCTCATCGATCGGACATGAATTTTCTCCGCTCTTCTCTCTTTGCCATCGTTCAATCCTTTTTGACCATCGTCTTCAGCCTGCTGGCGCTGCTGACTTTTCCGGTCAAACCTTTCGCGCGTTACCGCATCATCTTTCTCTGGAACCATATCGTCGTCCGGCTGGCCCGGCTGATTTGCGGCATCCGGTACGAGATCAAGGGCCTGGAAAATCTGCCGGATCATCCGGTGATTGTCATGGCCAAGCACCAGTCGGCCTGGGAAACCATCGCCTTGCCGACCCTGTTTCCACCGATGTCCATCGTCATCAAGAAGGAATTACTGATGATTCCGTTCTTCGGCTGGGGCATGCGCATGGCTTCGCCGATCGCCATCGACCGCAAGGCCGGCAAGGAGGCGCTCAAGCAGATCGTGGCGCAGGGCAAGGCGCGCATCGCGGAAGGTTTCTGGGTATTGATTTTTCCCGAGGGTACCCGCGTCAAGGCGGGTGAAGTTGGTCGATACGGCATAGGTGGTGCATGGCTGGCCACGCATACGAAGACGCCCGTGCTGCCTGTGGCGCACAATGCAGGCGAGGTCTGGCCAAGGAATTCCTTTCTCAAACGTCCCGGAACCGTTACCGTTTCCATCGGCCCGGTGATATCCTCCGAAGGCAAGAAGGCTGATGCGCTGAATGAAGAAGTCAAACACTGGATCGAATCGGAGATGAAACAGCTTCCACATGCCTGACGATAACGCCGTCATCAAGGTTCAAGGGCGGGAAATCCCCTACCGCCTGTCGCGTACCCGCCGCCGCACGCTGGGACTTTCCGTCACCGAATCGGGTGTGCGGGTCAATGTACCCAAGTGGGTCACGCAGGCAGAGATTGATCGCTTTCTTCAGGAGCGCATCGACTGGCTGCTGAAGAATCTGGACAAGATCGAGCAGACCCGGCGCGAACAGCCCGAACTTCGCGACGGCGAAAACGTGTTCTTTCTTGGCGTGCCACTCAAGATCCGTGTCGCGCCCTGCCTGTTCCCGGACATCCGCCGCAATGGCCGCATGCTGTGGGCATCCGTGTCACACGCGGACGAAGTGCCGGAACTGGTGAAGAACTGGCTGAAAATCCGCGCCGAGCGAATGCTCAGAAAACGGCTGATGCACTATGCGCGCAAGCAGGGCGGCCGCATTCCGGAATTCGCATTGTCCGACGCCAGAACCCAGTGGGGCATCTGCCATCCCGATGGCCGCATCCGCCTCAACTGGCGCTTGATCCAGGCGCCGGTATCCATCATCGATTACGTGGCAGCGCACGAAGTCGCCCACCTGCTGCACCTCGACCATTCGCGCCAGTTCTGGGCACAGGTCGAGTCGCTGTGTCCTGATGCCAAAACAGCGCGCGAGTGGCTGGACAGGCATGGCCATAAATTGATGATTTGAATTATCCGGTTTTCAAGAGGCAACATGCAAAACAGGCCGCCATGCAAATTCCCCTGAAACTGATCATCCTGGACGCCATCGGTACCATCCTGGCGGGATTGGGGCTGGCAAAATATTTTGCCGGTGTGGATGTCTTGCCGCCGTCCTTGTTGCTGGATGAATCCGGGCTTTCGTTGATTTTGATCGGCGTATTGCTGATCGCGCCCATGATGATATGGATCATTCGCCGCGCCCTGTCTGCGCAGTCTTCGTCATGATCGCTTCGTTTCTGCGAATTGCGTCTGGAGGCTTGGGAGCATGAGGATTTTGCACACCATGTTAAGGGTTGGAAACCTCGACCGCTCCATCGACTTCTACACCCGCGTGCTGGGCATGAAACTGTTGCGGCAGAAGGATTACCCTGACGGCAAGTTCACCCTGGCGTTTGTCGGTTACGACACCGAAGACAAGACTGCCGTGCTGGAACTCACCTACAACTGGGGAACCGACAAGTACGACCTGGGCAATGCCTATGGCCACATCGCCATCGAGGTCGACGACGCCTACCGGGCTTGCGAGGACGTGAAAGCCAATGGTGGAACCGTCACGCGCGAAGCCGGGCCGATGAAACACGGCTCAACCGTCATCGCCTTCGTGCAGGACCCGGACGGCTACAAGATCGAGTTTATTCAGAAGGGGTCAGCGGGCTGGATGCGTGGCGGAGATTGATTACGCCCAAGGTTAGAGCAAGGCCAGTTTCTCGTAATCGCTGACGCCAAGGTTTTCCGCCCGCAAGCCGGGGTTGATTCCTGCCACGCCAAAAGCTTCTTCGCCAATCATTTTTCCCAGAGTGTTTCTCAGCGTTTTCCGGCGCTGGGAGAAGGCAGCGGCGACAATTTCAGCGAAATGGCTTTCATCCAGTATTGGGTAGCTGCCGGGCGGCTTCGGAATCATGCGCACGATTGCCGAATCGACTTTGGGCGGCGGGTCGAAGGCTTCGGGTGGCACGTCGAACAGCGATTCCATGTGAAAGCTTCGCTGGAGCATGACGGACAGTCGTCCATAGGCAGGCGTGGAAGGTGCTGCCACCATGCGGTCGACGACTTCCTTTTGCAGCATGAAGGTCATGTCGGAGATTTGGCCGGCATATTCCTTCAGGTGGAACAGCAGGGGGCTGGAAATGTTGTAGGGCAGGTTGCCGCACACACGGAGTTTGTTACCCAGGCTTCCGAAATCAAATTTCAGTGCATCACCTTCATGAATGACAAGTTTTTCAGGTGGCCAGTTTTTTTTCAGCCGCGCGATGATGTCGCGGTCCAGTTCAACCACATGCAGACGGGGAATGCGTTCCAGCAGAGGATGGGTGAGCGCGCCGAGACCGGGGCCGATTTCAACCAGCACGTCGTCTGGTTGGGGATTGATGGCACTGACGATGGCGTGGATGACGCCTTCATCTGTCAGAAAATGCTGGCCGAACCGTTTCCTCGGGATATGTTTCATGCGTTGGTGCTGGAAAGCCGGATGGCCAGTTTGATCGCAGCCAGCAAACTGCCGGTCTCGATGTTACCTGTTCCTGCCAGTTCCAGCGCGGTGCCGTGATCGACCGAGGTGCGGATGAATGGCAGGCCCAACGTGACGTTGACGCCTTCGCCGAAGCTGGCGTATTTCAGCACCGGCAGGCCCTGATCGTGGTACATCGCCAGTACCGCATCTGCGAGTTGCTTGCGCAACTGTGCAAACAGCGTGTCGGCTGGATGCGGGCCGGTGAGGTTCATGCCTTCTGAGCGCAAGCCATTCAGCACGGGTTCGATAATGTCGATTTCCTCGTGGCCAAGATGGCCGGATTCACCCGCATGCGGGTTGAGTCCACATACCGCGATGCGAGGCTGTGCGATGCCGAATTTGCTGACCAGGTCGGCATGCAGGATACGGATTACGGCGGTGAGTTCCTCTCGGGTGATGGCGCGCGAGACCTCGGAAAGCGGCAAGTGTGTCGTAGCCAGCGCAACGTTGAGCCCGCCGCCAGTCAGCATCATCACCACCCTGGGTGTGCCGGATTTCTCGGCAAGGTATTCTGTGTGGCCGGTAAACGAGATGCCAGCCTCGTTGATGATGCCCTTGTGCACCGGGCCGGTAACCATGGCCGAATAGCGGGCGTGCATGCAGCCGTCGATTGCCTCATCCAGCAGCGCCAGCACGTGACGGCTGTTGCGGTGGTCGAGTTGCCCGGCGGCTACGGGTGCCGAAACCGGCACTGACTGCACAGTCAGCTTGCCAACAGCATGCGCGGGGGTTGGGTCTTGCCTGTCTAGTTCAACGAGTTCGGGATTCCTTCCGAGGCGCCTCGCGCGTTCGCGCAGCACGTTGAGATTGCCCAATACCCTGAGCCGGCAGGGCAGCGCGATGTCTGCGAGCAGGATGGCCAAATCGGGCCCGATGCCAGCGGGTTCGCCACACGTGCAGGCAATGACTGGCAGCTCAGTCATGCTGATTCCCAGGATGAAAAAGGCCGCCTGTCAGGGCGGCCTGTGATGTGTGACATCAAATATTCAGTCCAGGGGCCGGAGTTCGACATAAGCCTGGTCGCGAACCTGACGAACCCATTCCTGGAAGGCTTCTTCCGACTTGCGGTCGCGGATATTCTGGCGGGCCTGAAGCCGCTGGCGCTCTTCGGTGACATCCTGCTGCCGGCGTTCCAGCACTTGGATCAAATGCCAGCCAAAGGGAGACTGGACAGGCTGGCTCAATTCGCCCGGCTTGAGCGCATCCATGGCCTTCTGGAACTCCGGTACCAGGTCGCCGGGATTGACCCAGTTGAGTTCGCCGCCCTTGGAACCGCTTCCCAGATCCTCGGAATACTGACGGGCGAGATCCTCGAATTTGGCGCCACCCTGTTCCACGCGTTCGCGGATTTGCTGCAGGCGGGTTTTGGCATCGGACTCGGAGGTCAGTTCGCTGGGCTTGATGAGGATATGGCGCACCCGGGTCTGGGTAATCACTGTCGTACTATCCTTGCCGCGCTTTTCATTCAGCTTGACGATATGAAAACCATTGGCGCTCTTCAGGAGAGGCGCTGTTTCGCCCGGTTTGAGGTTGCGCAGCGAATCAAGATACAACGCGGGAATCTGGCCGCTGGTCTTCCAGCCAAGGCCGCCACCCTGCAACGCGTTGGGCGCATCGGAATAACTGGCGGACAACTGGGCGAAGTCGCCGCCCTTGTTGAGCTGGCTCAGGATGTCTTCGGCGCGGGCTTTGCGGGCCTGTATCTGTTCAGGCGAGGCATTTTCCTGAACGGTGACCAGGATGTGTGAAAGATTGAATTCCTCGTCCTTTCCCTGGGCGGATTGAGTCTGAAGATAACCTTCGATTTCGGCATCACTCACCGTCAGCTTGTTATCAACCTGGCGTTCGCGGGTTCGCGCAAGCAGGATTTCGTTGCGGATGTTTTCGCGGAAACGGTCGAAGTTCATTCCGTCCTTCTCCAGTGCTTCGCGTAACTGGTCGACGGTCAATTTGTTTTGCTCGGCAATCCGCTGGACCGCGCGCTCAACCTGCACGGGATCAACCCGGATGCCTGAATTTTTTGCGAACTGAAGGAGCGCCAGTTCGGTGATCATGCGTTCCATCAACTGCTGTTCCAGCAGCTTGCGCGGAGGCAACTGGATGTTCTGCCCACGCATCTGCTGAGTGATTTCCTGGTAGCGTTTTTCCAGTTCCTGACGTGTGATGACTTCGTCATTGACCACCGCGGCGATCTGGTCAATGGTCTGGATTGCGGGTGCCGCCATGACAGAGGTGGCGGTAGCCAGGAGGGCAATGGCAAGCAGCTTAAGGGTTCTGGAATTCATTGGTCGGTGTATATCCTGGAATGCTTTCTTTCAATGCGTTCATGGGACTGGCGCCAAGCCTTCCCATGCCGTTCAGCTCCAATTGCAGGTAAAAGGAATTGCTGACATCCCTTTCAGCGGTGGCGATGCGCTGCACAACGCCGCGCAAGATCCAGCAACCGCCATTATATTCAAGTCCGGCCAGACCTTCGATCAGGCGGTTGTCGCGGAACGAATAATTGGCGCGGGCCAGGCCATAAAGCCGCGATGTAAGCGGCCACTGAAAGGCGGTGTCCAATTGTTCAACTGATCCATCCTGAAAACGGTAACCCATGCTGGCGGCGTGTCCTGGCCCGGGTCGATAGCTGGCTGATATCGTGTTTTTAATAGTTCTGCCCAAATCCGTATCAAACTGCCAGCCGGCATCCACACGCCAGGCATCATTGATCTGGCCGGAAAGCAGGGCAAGCAGGTCGGTAGACAGGCTGTCGCGTGGGGGGGTTCCCGGCAGGGTAACCTGCTGGCTGGAAAAATAATAACGCTGTCCTATGGCTACCTTGAGCCTCTCAAGCCCGTTGTTTTCATCAATGAACCGGCTGGTCAGCGCAAGGGTCAACTGGTTCGCATCGTTGATGCGGTCGCCGCCCACAAACTGGTTCTCGGTGAATATCTGCGCGAAGCTCAGGTCGAGAGGCGCCGTATCGAATACCGGCAAATCGCTTTGATCGCGGAAAGGCACATGGACATAATAGGCGCGAGGTTCAAGCGTTTGCAGATAGGACTTGCCACGGAAACTGAAATCACGCTCCATGAAAAGCCCTGAATCGATGCTGGCGATGGGCAGGGAGCGTGTGTTTTTTTCCGGAAAAACCGGGTTGTCATCAAGCTGATAACGCGTGAAGTGGTAACCCAGTTTTGGCGTAACGAAAAACGCGCTGGTGCGATAAGGCAGTTTCACGCTGGGGTAGAGCGTCAGCCGGCTGCCGTCAACCAGCGTGGGGTGCCGGAAGTAGGCATATTCGCTGTCGATGGACGCTTGCAGGCCGCCTGCCAGATTGCGGGTGCCTGTCAGTGTCAGCTGGGGCAGCCGGTTGTAGGGGGTAGGGTTGATCGGCGCATCAATATCCTGCAGCACTTGCAATTGTTGGAGGCGAAATCCCGCCTGCCAGTGGTCACCTTCATATGTCAGCAGGCCTTCCTGGGGAAGAATGGACTGGGATGTGACGGCAACCTGGTTGGAAAGATCCCGGAAATATTCATCATCCGAAACCCGCAGGAAGGTAATCGAACCCTTGATTTTCTGGTTGAAGCGATGCTTGTGATTCAATGAGGCCAGCCAGCGCGAACGATCGTCGGTCTGGTCGTTGGGCAAATATTCAAGCGCTGCATCGCCTTGATAGGAAGGCATCAGGTAACGAAATTCACTGCCCAGTTGAAGGCCGCGCGAGCCCAGCAATCGTGGGTAAAGCGTGGCGTCATAATTGGGCGCGAGATTAAAGTAATAGGGAAGCGTGATATCCAGGCCGCTTTTACCTGTAAAGCCGATGGTGGGGGGCAGGAAACCTGTTTTACGGGCATCATTCAGTGAAAAGTCAGCCCAGGGGGTGTACATCAGCGGCACACCCTTGAAGGTCAGCATTACATTCCGGGCGGTGCCCACCTGCCTGTTCTGGTCGATTTCCAGGTTGGCGACTTTCAAGTACCAGTCATCGCTCTCGACGGGGCAGGTCGTGTACGTAGCGTCTTTTGCCGAATAGATTTCTTCGCCTGCGAACTCAAGTGATTTCGCGCTCCCTCGGCCGGAAATCCTTGCATCGGGCGCCGGGAGAATACGGTAACGCGGATCAGTCAGAAAGCCGGTATGGCTGTCCAGTTGCAGTTTCAGCGCGCTGCCGCTGACCACCATTTTCGACTGCTCAAGGCGGACATTTCCGCTGGCTTCTATCTGGTTCTGCGCGCGGTCATAGCGCAACTTGTCGGCAAAGAAATTCTGTCCGGCCTTGCGGGCCTCGACTTTGCCGCTGGCCTCAATGATTTCGGGGGAAATTGATTGGACCACATCCGCTGAAAGAAACAGCGGGCCTTCTTCCCCGGCCGCCCGGGAACCCCGGAGTTCGATATCCTTCTTCAGGATTAGCGGCGCATCGCTGGCCCGAGCGCCAGCCCACCCGGACAAGGCAAGTGAAAACAGGAAAAAGCCAAGGGACAGGCGCAAGCGGTAAAATCCGGTTTTTGGTCAAGTTGAATCGGTTTTATTTCATGGAGCGTTTGCAGGCCCTGCAACACTGGCTGAGCAAGGAAATGCAGTCCGATGCATTTGATCTTGCTCCTGCATCAAGCGATGCCAGTTTTCGCCGCTATTTTCGCGCCACGTTCAATGACCGGCATTATATCGTCATGGATGCCCCGCCGGCGCATGAAGATTGCCGGCCATTCGTCCATGTTGCAGGTCTGTTCGGCGAGGCCGGCGCCCATGTGCCCAAAGTGCTGGCCCAGGATCTTGACCAGGGTTACCTGCTGTTGACCGATTTGGGCAACACAACCTATCTGTCCGTTCTGAATGATGCTAACGCCCATGGACTGTATCTCGATGCCAATGCCGCATTGATCCGAATCCAGCTGGCCAGCCGTTCCGGTGTTTTGCCCGATTATGACCGCACCCTATTGTTGCGTGAGCTGAACCTGTTTCCGGACTGGTACGTCAGCAATCATCTTGGCGTTGGCTTGAGTCAGTCGCAGCAGGAAACCCTGCACACGGTGTTTGAGCGAATTCTGGCCAACAACCTGGCGCAGCCCAAAGTCTATGTTCATCGCGATTACCATTCCCGGAATCTCATGGTGACCGACCCCAACCCTGGCGTGCTCGATTTCCAGGATGCCGTGCATGGCCCGATTACTTATGACCTGGCCTCCCTCTACAAGGATGCCTACATCAAATGGGACGAAGAGCGGGTGCTCGACTGGACGATTCGCTACTGGGAGGCTGCGCGCGCTGCCCGGCTGCCAGTCAGCTCTGATTTCTATGAGTTCTACCGCGACTTCGAATGGATGGGCGCGCAGCGCCACATCAAGGTGCTGGGGATTTTTGCGAGGCTGTTCCATCGGGATGGCAAGGATGGCTATCTCAAAGACATGCCGCTGGTCATGGATTACCTGCGCAAGACCTGCGAACGTTATACCGAACTCAACCCGATGGCGCGCCTGCTCGATGAGCTGGAAAATCGCCAGGCGCAAGTGGGGTATACGTTTTGAAGGTTGCAATGATACTTGCAGCAGGCAGGGGTGAACGCATGCGCCCGCTGACCGACCACACACCGAAGCCACTGCTAACCGTTGCGGGCAAGCCGCTCATCCTGTGGCACATTGAGAAACTTGCCAAAGCTGGATTTGAACGGATCGTGATCAACCACGCCCATCTGGGTGACCAGATCGAAGAGGTGCTGGGCGAAGGTGATGCTTTCGGTGTGGATCTTCGTTATTCACGCGAAGGCGAAGCCCTGGAAACGGCGGGTGGCATTGCAACTGCTCTGCCTTTGATCGAGGCGGAGATTTTTCCGGTCATTAACGGTGACGTGTTTTGCGATTATGACTTTGCCCTTTTTAGGGGCATCATGGCACGCATGCTGACTGAAAACACCCTTGCCCATCTGGTGCTGGTGGACAACCCGCCGCATCATCTGAAGGGAGATTTCGTGCTGGAAGGTGGCAAGGTACAGGACAAGGAAGCACCCCTTGCGTCTCTCGCCGCCCCCTCCGTAGCCGCTCGTGGTGATTCATGGGGCGATGTGTCGGGGGCCGAGGGTGCTCGCGGCCGTGCGCATCCCCGCGATGCGGGGCCCCTGCTTACTGCTCGCCCCCTCACATTCTCAGGCATTGGCATTTACCGTCGTGAACTGTTTGCAGCAATCGAGCCCTGGAAAAAATCGCCCCTGGCACCCCTGCTCAAGGATGCCATGCAGAAGGAAATGGTGACCGGAGAATATTACGGAGGCCGTTGGAAAGACGTTGGGACCCCGGAACGATTGCGGGAACTCGATCATGAAATCTGCAGCCAAATTTGCTGATATGGACAATTCTGTTTACCGCCAGCGCCGCCGGAAAATCCTCGAGGAGATGGGCGAGGGTGTGATGATTATTGCCACCGCGCCGGAGGTGCCGCGCAACCGCGACACACATTACCCCTATCGGCACGACAGCTATTTCTACTGGCTGACAGGTTTCAACGAGCCAGAGGCAGTAGTGGTCATGATTGCCGGAAAACAACCGCGCCACATTCTCTTCTGCCGTGAAAAGAACGAAGAACGTGAAATCTGGGACGGCTTTCGCTACGGGCCGAAAGCGGCGCGCGAGGCCTTTGGTTTTGACGAAGCCTTCTCCCATGACGCGCTGGATCATGAATTGCCCGGTCTGCTGGAAAACCAGCCCATGCTGGCTTACACCATCGGTCGTGATCTTGCATGGGATACGCAAATGATGGGCTGGCTCAATACGGTACGTTCCAGGGCGCGCAGCGGCGTGCATGCACCGTCACGCATGGTTGATGCGCGCATCTGGCTTGACGAGATGCGTCTGATCAAGGATGACCATGAGCTGGCCTTGATGCGACGTGCGGCGGATATTTCCACTGCCGCGCATGTTTCCGCCATGCGCGCGACCCGCCCCGGCCTGCACGAATACGAGATCGAGGCGGAACTGCTTGCGGATTTCCGCCGAGGTGGCGCCGAGGCGCCAGCCTACAATTCCATCGTCGCCAGTGGCGCCAATGCCTGTGTGTTGCACTATGTCTTCAATAACAAGCCGCTGCGTGACGGCGATTTGTTGCTGATCGACGCCGCCGCCGAGTATGGCAGCTATGCGGCAGACATTACTCGCACCTTTCCGGTCAATGGACAGTTTTCAGCCGCGCAAAAGGATGCTTACGAACTGGTGCTGGCCGCCCAGACAGCAGCCATTGAAGCCATTCGGCCAGGCAGCCGCTGGAACGATCCACACGATACTGCGGTGCGTGTGTTGACCCAGGGCATGGTCGATCTGAAGCTGATCAAGGGTGAAGTCGACGGGCTCATCGAATCGGAAGCCTACAAGCGTTTCTACATGCATCGTACCGGCCACTGGCTGGGCATGGATGTGCATGATGCCGGGGAGTACAAGCTCAATGGAGAATGGCGCGCGCTTGAACCCGGCATGACCTTCACGGTGGAACCCGGCTTGTACATCCGTCCGGCAGAAGATGTGCCGGAAGCCTTCTGGAACATCGGCATCCGCATTGAAGACGATGTGCTGGTGACGGAAACGGGCTGCGAGGTGCTGACCCATCCGCCCAGAACGGTAGCAGACATCGAGGATTGCATGCGTGACTGAAACCAGTGAAATCGTCATTGCCGGTGCAGGGCCGGTCGGCGCGGTTTGTGCGCTGGCTCTCAAACAGGGCGGGCTGAATCCGCTGGTGCTTGAAGCGCGCGCAATTGACGTGCCTGTCAACGACAAGCGAACACTCGCGTTGTCCTACGGTTCGCGTCTGATCCTGGAGCGTCTTGGAGTTTGGGCGCACCTGACAGAAGCCACGCCCATCACCCGCATCCACATCTCGCACAAGGGCGGCCTGGGCCGTGCTGCGTTGAGTGCTGTCGAGGAAGGGGTGCCGGCGCTGGGGTATGTGCTTGCCTATGGACAGTTGCACAATGCGCTTGAAGCGGCGCTCAAGGAAGCCGGTGTGAAGATCCGCTACGGCACCCCGGTTGAAGCGATCTCTCCGGGAACCGAGGCGGCCAAAATCAAAACTGGCGGCGAATATCCTGAAGAGTTCGCTGCCGGGCTGGCGGTCGTTGCCGATGGCGGCCGTGGCGGGAGCGCCGGACAACCCGTGTTTTCGCGCGACTATCATCAGGTCGCCGTCGTGGCGGGTGTGGCGACCGAATTGCCGCATCAGGGCCTGGCCTATGAACGCTTCACCCCGGATGGCCCGGTGGCGCTGCTGCCCAATGGCAAGGGCTTTTCGCTGGTCTGGGTGAATCCGCCCGAAAAGGCGGAACACATCATGTCGCTCGATGACAGCGACTTCCTTGCAGCGCTGCGTGAACATTTTGGCGGCAGGCAGGGACGCTTCATTTCCACCGGACCGCGCGCGCGCTTTTCGCTCAAGCTGGACTACCGGGGCGTGCGCGCCGGCGAGCGCGTGGTGCGCATCGGCAATGCTTCGCAAACGCTGCATCCGGTAGCGGGACAGGGCTTCAATCTTGGACTGCGTGATGCCTGGGAACTGGCGCAATCCTGTCTTGAGACGCCGCATGAATTGCTGGGGTCCAGCCAGCAATTGCAAAAGTACGCAGCCAGCAGAAGAAAAGACGCCTTGCCGGGGATCGGATTTACCGACGTTTTGGTGAAATCGTTTTCCACGTCGAACTTCCTGTTGCACCATTTGCGTGGCGCGGGTTTGATGGCGTTGCAGACGTTTCCCCCAGCGCGACATTTCGTGGCCAAACGCATGCTGTTCGGACGGCACGGATGACTCAAAAAACGACCCAGCGCTTTCATGCAGCGGTTATCGGTGCGGGTCTGGTGGGCACCAGTACAGCATTGGCGCTGGCCAGGGTGGGCCTTAACGTCGCACTGGTTGAGCCGCGTTTGACGGAGCTTCCTGGCGAGGATTGGGATACCCGGATTTATGCCATCAGCCCTGGCAGCGAAGCGTTTCTGGACCGTGTTGGCGCTTGGCGGAATCTGGGTGCCGGCCGGGTGCAAACGGTATTTCGCATGGATGTGTCGGGCGACCGCAAGGGCGAAATGGTGATGGACGCCTACGAGGCGGGCGTGCCCAAACTTGCGAGCATTCTGGAAAGCGGACGTTTGCAGCATGCGCTGTGGCAGGCAGCTAAAGAACAGGAAGCCATTACTATATTTTGCCCGGCCGGCGTCGCGACAGTCGAATGGGGCGATCGCCATTCCACACTGTCGCTGGAAAATGGCCGCGCGATAGAGGCGGAACTGATTGTCGGCGCGGATGGCCGGGTATCGCAAATCCGCAAACTGGCCGGGATCGAAGCGCGTACCGAGCCTTACAACCAATCCGGCGTGGTGGCGAATTTTTACGTGGAAATCCCCCATCGCGGCACGGCGTTTCAGTGGTTCAGGCACGGCGACATCATCGCGTATCTGCCACTGCCCGGGAACCGCATGTCGCTGGTCTGGTCAACGTCCACTGAACATGCGCAGGAACTCGTCAACCTGCCCGCAAATGTATTTTGTGAACAAGTGATAGGGGCCGGACTTCAGCGGTTGGGTAAACTTGAATTGCTGACGCCTGCCGCGGCGTTTCCGCTTTCCCTCATGCAGGTAGGCATGCCGGTCGGGCCTGGATGCGCGTTGGTGGGCGATGCGGCGCATGGCGTGCATCCGCTGGCTGGCCAAGGCGTCAATCTGGGCTTCGGCGATGCGGAAACGCTGGCTGAAGTGCTGGCTGCTCGCGGATCGGCAAGCTGCGGAGATGCGGAATTATTGCAGCGCTATGCCCGAAGAAGAGCGGAACCAGTTGCGCGCATGCAGGCGGTGACGGATGGGTTGCTGCGCCTGTTCGGAATGGATAGCGAATTGCCGGCCCTGGCACGGAATTCAGGCATGAATGTGTTGAACCGGATCGGGCCGCTGAAATCGGCAATGATCCACGAAGCTTTTTTTAACTAAGGAAAAACGATGCGCTTGTCTCACCTGTTTTTATCGGCACTGATGTTGGTCGGCGTGGCTGCTCATGCGGGCGAAGCGGAAATTCGCAAGGCAATAACGGGGAAATTCCCGGCCGCCCAGATTACCTCGGTCACCAAGACACCTTATGGGGGGCTGTACGAAGTGCTGATCGATGGTGAAGTGATTTATTCAAGCGCCGATGGAAAATATCTGGTGATGGGCAACATCATCGAGTTGTCCACGCGCCGCAATCTGACGGCCGCGCGCATGGAGAAACTGAATGCGGTCAAATGGAACACGTTGCCGCTCGACAAGGCCATCAAGGAAGTGAGAGGCGACGGCAGCCGCAAGCTGGTGGTCTTTTCGGATGCGGATTGTCCTTTCTGCAAGAAGCTTGAACCCGAAATCGAAAAGCTCAGCAACGTAACGGTTTATACCTTCCTCTACCCGATCGAAGGCTTGCATCCCCAGGCCATCCCAACATCCAAGCAGATCTGGTGCGAGAAAGACCGCCTCAAGGCATGGAAAGCCTACATGCTCAGGGGCGAGCGTCCCAAGGCCAGCGGCGAATGCGCCAATCCGGTTGATGAGATAATTGCCCTTGGCAACAAACTGCGTGTAAGCGGAACGCCGACGCTGATTTTCGAAAACGGCCAGCGCGTGCCCGGTTATGTGCCTGCCGACAAACTGGATCAATTGCTGACTGTCGCCAGCAGAAAATGAGTGCGGTCCCATTCTGGGATGAGCGTTATGCGCAACCCGGATTCCTGTTTGGTGAGGCGCCCAACGCGTTTTTGACCAGTCAGGCTCTCCGCCTCAAGCCGGGCATGTCTGCTTTGGCGGTGGCGGATGGCGAAGGCCGCAACGGCGTATGGCTGGCGGAACAAGGTCTGGCAGTACATGCCATCGAGGCCTCTCCGGTCGCGATGGAGAAATCACGGGCACTGGCCGAACGGCGCGGCGTCAACCTGCGCTGGGAAGAAGTCGATCTACACATATGGCATTGGCCGCATGAAACCTATGACGTCATTGCCGCCATCTTCATCCAGTTTGTGGGACCGGAAGGTCGGGCAAGGCAGTTTGCAGGAATTCGTCAGGCGCTGAAGCCGGGCGGATTATTGATTATGCAAGGCTACACGCCTAGACAGCTGGAATACGGCACCGGCGGCCCGCCGCATGCGGAAAACATGTACACCGAGGCGATGCTGCGCGAAAATTTTGGTGACTGGGAAATCCTGCACCTGCTGGAGCATGAGGATGTCATCGAGGAAGGCGCGGGCCACAGCGGCATGTCGGCGTTGATTGATATGGTGGCCAGAAAGCCCGTTTAGTTCTTGGGGCACTGCATGTCGGCGTCCAGATTCATCCACCTTGCCAGCCATTCCTTTGCCCGCTGCCTTGCATGGCGCGCGGCGATCTTTTCTTCCGGTCCCTGATCTTGCCTGAAATCGAAAGCACGCCTCGCCAATGGGTACTCCTGGTATTCCACCGGCACGCCGCGTTCCCAAAGCGCATAAAATGCGCGCCCGCCAACAATGCGCCTGAGTTCGAAATCCTGCTCGCCGATCAGGAACAGCATGGGCGTGGTCAGTTGCATGACCTCCGGCGCGACGCGGAAAAGCTGGTCGGGTTCCGGCGCGTTCGGATTCTGCATGTGGCCGTAATAACTGACGATGGCGGCAATGTCCTTGCCGCGTTTGGCCGCCAGGCGGATGGCGTAATACGGCCCGCGCGATTGGCCGACCAGACCGACAGGAGTTTTACAAGCCTTCGGGTGCTTCATCAGGAAATCCAGCCCGGCCTCGACATCCAGTTCCGTTGCCGGATTGTGTTCGGAAGGCCAGCGCTCGATCATGCGGCCGCTTTGCCAGTCAGGCGCAACAGTCAGAAATCCCTGGCTGGCCAGTTCGCGGATGTGGGTTTCTTCCGCGCTGTCCCAACCACGTTTTGCATGGATGAACATCACCGGCGGGAAAGGCCCTTTGCCCGGCGGAACGGCGATGGTAACGGGCACTTCCGAGCCATCGGCAGCCTTGATGGTGACCTTGCTTACAGCAACCTCGCCGCCAGCCATGCCAATCGAGGCCGTGCCGGTCAATGATAAGATGAACAGCCCTCCGAGCATGCTTTTCATGTCTGTCTCCAGATGTGTTGATGAGATGTATTGATAACCACATGATAGTTCCTGTAGCGTTTTTGCAGACTAGTCCATCTTGACCAGTTCATTCACAGACCTGACGCCAGCAGTAAGGCGCGCCATGCTTGCGCTTTGGCTGTCCATAGCGGTTCACGCTGCCGTTATTGGCCTCATCCGCGTGACACCGCGCACGGTGGTGGCCATGGATCAGGTGCTGGAAGCGCGACTGGAAAGCCAGGCGCCCGCTCCGCCCGAGGTGGTAGAGGAACCCTTGCTGTTAAGTTCGTTGGACAATCCGGAAACACTGATTACCGTTTCTGACATGCAGCCGGTGGTCTTGCAGGATCAGCCGGAAATCAAACCAGATGCAAAACCGGAACCCGTTCCCGAACCGGCTGCGACCAATCCGGTTACCGGGCAGGTCAGGCCCAACAATCCAGAACCCGCCAAGAGCCAGCCAGGGCCGGCGATTGACATTCCCCTGGCCGTTGACACGCATTACTACGCCGCGAAGGAGCTTGATGTTCAGCCCAGACCGGTGCGCAAGATCGAACCGGTATATCCCTCAGAATATGAATCACAGGGTGCATCCGGCTATGCCATTCTTGAAATGCGGGTGGAAAACGATGGTGAAGTGACTGACCTCAAATTGATCGAGATTTTCCCAGCAGGGTACGATGCCTTTGGGCGGGAAGCGCTGAAGGCTTTCCGCGATGTGCGCTTCATTCCCGCCAAACGAAAAGGCCAACAGGTCCGTGCGTTGTTTCGGGTCAAAGTAGTGTTCGAGGTAAAAGAATAGCTACCGCTGAGTGTTTGTCATGACAGGGTAGTCCCTCGGTAGCAGCACCCACATTCTTCCCTTCTGTTTCATTTTGCCGGCCAGTTCGCCCGCTTCATTGCCAAAGCCCCAGAACAAATCCGCGCGCACCGCGCCGCGGATGGCGCCGCCGGTGTCCTGCGCCATCATCAGGCGGTTGAGTGGCTTTTCTGAATTTGGAAACGTGGTTGAGAGAAACACGGGCGCGCCCAGTGGAATGAACTTGGGATCGATGGCGATGGAACGGCCCGCGGTGAGTGGCACGCCCAATGCGCCCAGCGGCCCGCTCAAGCCATTGGACAGTTCCTTGAAGAATACATAACTGGGATTGCTGTTCAGCAACTCGGGAAGCTTGTCCGGATTGGCGGCGCCCCAGGCCTTGATGCTTTGCATGGAGGTTTCTTCCAGCTTCAGCTCACCACGATCCACCAGAATCTTTCCAATGGATTTATAGGGATGGCCGTTCTGGTCGGCATAGCCCACCCTGAGGTGCGAACCGTCCGGCAGTTCAATCCGGCCGGATCCCTGGATCTGCAAAAAGAATAGTTCCACCGCGTCATCCGCCCAGGCAATGGGTTTGCCATTGAAGCTCCCATTTTCAATCTCGCCTCGCGTGAAATACGGCACGACCTTGTTGCCTTGCAGCTTGCCGCGCAGGCGCATGCTTTTCAGCTCGGGATAAACACTGGAGAGGTCCACCACTATCAGGTCTTCGGGCGTGGCGAAGATCGGAAATCTTGCCTTGCCATTGGGCAGGCGGTCGCCCTTGATCAGGGGTTCGTAATAGCCGGTGATCGTGCCCTCAAGCGTGTTGTCAGGGTTAAAGACTTCGTAAGGCTGAAAACGCTGTTCAAGGAAGGCGCGAACAACCGCATTGTCCAAGCCATTCAGATTTTTTGCGTCAGCGCATACTGCTTGCCAGGCTGGCAGGTTCTTCAGGCCCGCGCAGCTTTGCAGAAAGGCCGGCCAGCTTTCAATCAGCGAGTCCTGATGCCAGTTGCCAAGGGCACTCCAGTCCGTGGCGCGCAGTTGCGACAAGGGTGCGGGCGGCGGGGCAGGCAAGGGAGGAGGCGAGGGGAGGAGCGGGGCAGGCGTCGGGGCAGGGAGGGGGATGGGTTCCGCGATCGGGGCGGTTGGGGGTTGGATCGCGCAGCCCGCAAGCAGAAGCGCAAACATCAGGCTTGCGGAAAAGCCGGACCAGTAAGATAGTGCGAGACGATTCATGAATAAGGAGTATAGCGGTGCCAGTTGTTGATGAGAGCGCGGGACTTTACTGGCTGTTGCTGGAGGCAGGCATTGCGCTGGGTTTGCTGCTTTTCATCGTTTGGTGGACGATGAAAAAATGAAAAGGTTTCCTTGCGAGGCTGGGCGCTGACGAATTAACCCCGATTAATGCAATACCCTAGGCATGGTCAGGGTGAACTCGGGAATCTCCGCATCAAACTTCAGGCCGTCTTCCGACACCATTTGATAGCTGCCGCGCATGGTGCCAACCGGCGTGGCAAGTGAAGTACCACTGGTGTATTCAAACGTTTCGCCCGGCCGCAGGAAGGGCTGTTCGCCCACCACGCCCAGGCCGCGCACTTCCTGGATGCGGTTTTCCGCGTCGGTAATGATCCAGTGGCGCGAGATCAGCTGCGCGGCCTCGGTGCCCTCGTTGGCGATGACGATGGTGTAGGCAAAAACATAGCGGTCGCTGTCGGGATCGCTTTGCTCCGGGATATACACGGTGCGAACGGTGATGTTGATGTCGTGTTTCTTGCTTTCGGCCATGGTGTTTAGAGGAAAACGGTTTCCCGCATTGTATCCAAAGCCGGGGGCCAACTGGGTTAAAATGCCGGTTTTGAAAAATACTTCGGAGTGACCCCATGACTTACCGCATCGCCCCCTCCATCCTGTCGGCCAACTTCGCCAAGCTGGGCGAGGAAGTCGACAATGTGCTCGCGTCCGGCGCGGACGTTGTCCATTTTGACGTGATGGACAATCACTATGTGCCCAACCTGACCATCGGCCCGCTGGTATGCGAAGCGCTACGCAAGCATGGCGTGACCGCACCGATCGACGTGCACCTGATGGTCAAGCCGGTCGACCGCATCATTCCGGATTTTGCCAAGGCGGGCGCGACATACATTACCTTCCATCCGGAAGCCTCCGAGCACATCGACCGCACCATCGGCCTGATCCGCGAAAACGGCTGCAAGCCCGGTCTGGTGTTCAACCCTGCCACACCGCTGGATGTGCTGGAATACACCTTGGACAAGATCGACATGGTGTTGCTGATGTCGGTGAACCCCGGCTTCGGTGGCCAGAAATTCATCCCCTATGTGCTGGACAAGGCGCGCAAGGTGCGCAAGATGATTACCGATCGAGGCCTGAATGTGGAACTGGAAATCGACGGTGGCGTCGGCCCGGCCAACATTGCCGAAGTCGCGCGTGCCGGCGTCGATACCTTCGTGGCCGGCTCCGCCGTGTTTGGCAAACGTAATGACAAGGATCCCAACCGCTATGACACCATCATTGGTGAAATGCGTGCCGAGTTGGCGAAGGTTTAACAACAGATTCAAGACGCAAGATGCAAGAGACAAGGTGTTCTCCTGCATCTTGAATCTTGCAACTTGCATCTAAACAATGAATTTCCCCCTCCCCATCAAGGCCGTTGTCATCGACCTCGACGGCACTCTGCTGAATACCGCGCCTGATCTCGCCTACGCTGCCGAGTTGATGATGGTCGACCTGGGCAGGCCTTGCCCGAGTCCCGAGACCATCGCCACCTATATCGGCAACGGCGTGTCGCGCCTGGTCAAGCGCGTCCTGACCGGTGACATGGATGCCGAGCCGGATGCCGAATTGTTCGGTCGCGCGATCAAGCTTTATCAGAAGCACTATGGCGCCAATGTCTCGCGTGAATCGCGGCCCTTCCCCGGCGTGGTCGAGGGTCTGCAAGCCTTCAAGGCGATGGGGGTCCATCTGGCCTGCATCACCAACAAGGCCGAGCAGTTCACGGTGCCCTTGTTGAAAGACACCGGCCTGTTCGATTTCTTTGAACTGATTCTGTCTGGCGATACGCTTCCCCGGCGCAAGCCTGACCCGCTGCCGCTGCAGCACGCCTGTGAGGTGTTCAAGTGCCGTCCGGCCGAACTGCTGCTGATCGGCGATTCGCTCAACGATACCCAGGCGGCGCGCGCGGCAGGCTGCCCGGTATTCTGCGTGCCGTATGGCTACAACCGCGGCCGCCCGGTAACGGAGCTTGACCTGGACGCGGTCGTGCCTACATTGCATGAGGCCAGCAGGCTTCTTCTCAAGGCGGCGTAAATATCATGGTTTCCGTGAATTCCAGACGATGGTGAAAGTGAAAGCGCAATCCGGCATTTCACCTTTCACCCTTTCTATTTCACGGAGTCGTCATGACTGAAACCGAATTCAACGAGCTTGCCCGGCAGGGCTTCAACCGCATCCCGCTGATGCGGGAATTGCCGGCTGATCTCGATACCCCGCTGGCGCTGTACCTCAAGCTGGCCAATGCGCCGTATTCCTACCTGCTCGAATCCGTGCAGGGCGGCGAGCGCTTTGGCCGCTATTCAATAATCGGGCTTCCGGCCCGCAGCGTGATTCGCGTTCGGCGGCATACTGTCACGCTCGAAACTGGCGGGCAGATTGTCGAGACGCACGAAACCGCCGATCCGCTGGCCTTCATCGAAAGCCGTCTGGCCCAGTTCAAGGCTGCGCCCCTGCCGGGGCTGCCGCGTTTTTCCGGCGGGTTGGCCGGCTACTTCGGCTACGACACCATCCGCTACATTGAGAAACGTCTGGCAGATGGAAGCAAGTCCGATACGCTGCATACTCCTGACATTCTGCTTTTGCTGTCGGATGAGCTGGCGGTGGTGGACAATCTTTCGGGAAGCCTGTCGCTGATCGTGTATGCCGATCCCATGCAGCCCGATGCCTACCAGACAGCCTGTCAGCGTTTGCAGGCGCATGCGGAAAAATTGCTGAAGCCGCTGACACCGCCGCACGAAGAAAAGGTTGCGCATGCCGAGGCGGAATCCGAATTTGGCGAAGCGGCATTCAAACAGGCCGTGATGCGCGCGAAACAATACATTGTCGACGGCGACATCATGCAGGTGGTGTTGAGTCAGCGCATGAGCAGACCTTTCGCAGCCAGCCCGCTGACGCTCTACCGGGCGCTGCGCAGCCTGAATCCCTCGCCTTACATGTTCTATTACGACATGGGCGACCACCACGTGGTGGGCTCCTCACCGGAAATTCTGGTGCGCAAGGAAGGAGAGTCCGCCACGGTCAGGCCGATTGCCGGCACCCGCCCGCGCGGCCGCGACCGCGAGCATGATCAGGCGCTGGAAAAAGACCTGCTGGCCGACCCGAAAGAATGCGCCGAGCATCTGCAACTGCTGGATCTGGGCCGCAACGATTTGGGTCGCGTGGCGCAAACCGGTACGGTGAAAGTCACCGAAAACATGACCATCGAACGCTACTCGCACGTCATGCACATCGTTTCAAATGTCGACGCGCAGCTCAAACCTGGCCTGTCGGCCATGGATGTCCTGCGCGCGACGTTTCCCGCCGGCACGGTTTCCGGCGCCCCCAAGGTGCGGGCGATGGAAATCATCGACGAACTGGAACCCACCAAGCGCGGCATATACGCCGGCGCGGTGGGCTATCTCGGCTTCAACGGCGACATGGATCTGGCCATTGCCATCCGTACGGCCGTGATCAAGGATCAGACCCTGTACGTGCAGGCGGGCGCGGGCATCGTCGCCGATTCCGTGCCGGACAACGAGTGGGAAGAAACCCGTAACAAGGCTCGTGCCGTGGTAAGGGCAGCGGAGCTCACGCAGTCGGACAATTCAAAAGGGGGATCGACATGCTCCTGATGATCGATAATTACGACAGCTTCACCTACAACCTCGTGCAATACTTTGGCGAGCTGGGTGAAGATGTGAAGGTCATCCGTAACGACGAGATCGATCTTCCCGGCGTAGCCGCACTCAAGCCGGATCACATCGTGATTTCTCCCGGCCCCTGCACGCCCAACGAGGCGGGCATTTCCGTGCCGCTGATCAAGGAATTTGCCGGCAAGGTGCCGCTGCTGGGCGTGTGCCTGGGGCACCAGAGCATTGGTCAGGCATTTGGCGGCAAGATCGTCCATGCCAAAGAGTTGATGCACGGCAAGACATCCATGATTCAGCACAATGATATGGGCGTATTCAAAGGCCTGCCCAACCCTTTCCGCGCCACGCGCTACCATTCGCTGGTCATCGAGCGTGAAACCCTGCCTGATTGCCTGGAAATCACCGCTTGGACGGACGATGGCGAAATCATGGGCGTGCGCCACAAGTCGATGATCGTGGAAGGCGTGCAGTTCCATCCCGAATCCATCCTGACCGAGCACGGCCACGCCATGCTGGCCAATTTTCTGAAGGAAAGAATCGCCTGAACTTTATTCCCTCTCACTCGAGGGGAGAGGGGCAGGGGAGAGGGGCAGGGGAGAGGGTGAAGATATAATGCCCAGCAAACGGCTCCTGGAATTTGCACGAAATCTGCGTGCTGACTCAACCGATACTGAACGCAGGCTATGGCAATTATTGCGAGCGCATCGGTTCCTGAACTACAAATTTCGACGTCAGCAACCTGTTGGGCCTTATATCGTTGATTTCATCTGTTTCGACGCGAAGTTGGTCATTGAATTGGATGGCGGCCAGCATGCTGAAGCGAAGGAGTTGGATCAGCTTAGGGATGATTGGCTGCAAAGCGAAGGCTATCGTGTATTGCGTGTCTGGAATAACGAACTTCTTGAAAACGAAACAGGCGTAATGGAGAAAATTTTGGAAATGCTCACCCTCTCCCCTACCCCTCTCCCCTCAAGGGAGAGGGGATAACCATGAACTACAAGGACATCCTCACCCTGCTGCTCGATCGTCAGGATCTTCCGCGCGAAGTCATGCTGACCGCCATGCGCGCACTCATGGGGGGCGAGTGGACACCCGCGCAGATTGCCGGCTTTCTGATTGCCCTGCGCATGAAGGCAGAAAGCGTCACCGAAATTGCCGCCGCGGCCGAGGTGATGCGTGAACTGTCCACCAAAGTGCCGTTGAGCGGGCTTGAATATCTGGTCGACACCTGCGGCACCGGCGGCGATGGGGCGCATACCTTTAATATCTCCACCGCCGCTGCATTTGTGGCTGCGGCCTGCGGTGCCAAAGTTGCCAAGCATGGCGGGCGTTCGGTGTCGTCCACGTCGGGCAGCGCGGACGTGCTGGAAGCGCTGGGCGTCAACGTCAATCTTTCCCCCGAGAAAGTGGCCCAGGCAGTCAGGGAGATTGGTGTCGGCTTCATGTTCGCGCCCAATCACCATTCCGCCATGAAGCACGCCGCGCCTGTGCGAAAGGAATTGGGCGTGCGCACGCTATTTAATATGTTGGGCCCGCTGACCAATCCTGCTGGCGCGCCCAATCAGGTGCTGGGCGTGTTCAACCGGGAACTGACAGGCAAGCTTGCCCGCGTGCTTCAGACGCTGGGCAGCCGCCATGTGCTGGCCGTGCATGCCGAAGAAGGCCTGGATGAAATCAGCCTCGCCAGCCCGACTTTTGTGGCCGAGCTCAAGAACAGTCATGTTTCCGAATACGAGCTGGAACCCGGCCTGTTTGGATTGCCCCAGATTGCCGCGAGCGAACTGGTGGTCAACGGCAAGGACGAGGCCGTCGCCATGATCAAGGCCGCTTTGGGCGATATTCATGCCGGGGCCGCTGCCATCGTTGCCCTCAATGCCGGCGCGGCCATTTATGTTTCGGGCAAGACTGGCAGCCTGCAGGAAGGTGTTGCGCTGGCAAATGCAGCCATTTCCTCCGGCGCGGCCTTAAGCAAGCTGAACGACTACATCCGCTTTAGCCAGTCATGAGTGACATCCTCGATAAAATCCTGGCCACCAAAAAAGAAGAAGTGGCCGCTGCGCAATCCTTGATTCCGCTGGCCGAGATCAAAGTCCGTGCCAAGGATCAGCCACCACCTCGGGATTTTACCGGCGCCATCCGCGCCAAAATTGCCGCCGGGCAAGCCGCGGTCATTGCCGAAATCAAGAAAGCCAGCCCCAGCAAGGGTGTGCTGCGCGAAAACTTCAATCCGGCGGAGATAGCGGCCAGCTACGAACAGGGTGGGGCAGCCTGTCTGTCAGTGTTGACCGATGTGCAGTATTTCCAGGGTAGCCCGGCATACCTCAAGCAGGCCCGCGCGGCCTGCGGGCTACCCGTGTTGCGCAAGGACTTCATGATCGACCCGTACCAGGTTTACGAAGCCCGGGCCATGGGCGCGGACTGCATCCTGCTTATTGTGGCCGCTTTTGCAAAATCCCCCGGCTCGCAAGCTCGCCACCCCCTTTATCAAGGGGGTGAGAAAAAGCCCGCTTTGACAGGAGAGGCAGGGCAAGCCCCCCTTGATAAAGGGGGGTTGGGGGGATTTGATGTTGCTGCCATGCAGGAACTCGAATCCCTCGCCCACTCACTCGGCATGGCCGTGCTGGTTGAGTCACACAATGCCGAAGAGCTAGACGCCGCCCTGCAACTGAAAACCCCGCTTCAAGGCATTAACAATCGCAACCTGCACACGTTCGAGGTTAGCTTGGACACGACTTTGGGCCTGCTCCCCAAAATAGGACCTGGTCGCATCGCAGTGACAGAGTCCGGCATAGTCACCCCGGCCAATGTTTCGCTCATGCGCGGCCATCAAGTCCATGCTTTTCTGGTTGGCGAGGCCTTCATGCGGGCCGATAACCCAGGAAAAGCCTTGTCAGTACTATTTAGTGTGCCCTGAATACAACATGCTTTGTTGCGAGGGTGAGATACATTAACTTGTTGAAATAAAACAAAATATTATCAGGATGGGCAGGCCGGGTTGCCAAAAAACCACGCGCAGGCCAACCGAGTTGGGGATTTTGCAACGTTTTTCCTTGAATCGGATGAGTCAATCCGGATAATTGCCCTTGTCCGATCTTTTTAGGACAGCTCTGCAGAGCTTACTAATTTTTCATTGTTCTTAAGGAGAACTTAAATGCAAAAGAAACTGATTGCTGCCCTGGCAGTTGCTGGCTTGGTTGCCGCTCCCGCCTTTGCCGCTACCTCCAATGTGGATGTGTACGGCGTGATGTCTTTCTCGGTTGATCATATCGACACCAACGATCTGACCGGCGATTCTTCCGACCTGGTTACCGGCAAGGACAACGTGTCCCGCATCGGCTTCAAGGGTTCTGAAGATCTGGGTGGCGGCCTGGCTGCCATTTGGCAAATTGAAATGCAACTGAACGCCAATAACGATCCTGGCCTGAGCACTTCTACTTCTTATGGCTACATCACCAGCGCCAGCCATACCGACAACTTGGCATATCGCAATACCTTCGTTGGCCTGAAGTCCAACACCATGGGTACCCTGATTCTGGGCCGCCATGACACCCCCTACAAGCTGGCCACCGGCAAGCTGGATCCGTTTGCCGATACCATCGGTGACTACAACGCCATCATCGGCCAGACCGATACGAGTGGCAACCTGTTTGACCTGCGTGTGTCGGGTACCGTTGCCTACATTACTCCGAACTGGTCTGGTTTCCATGCCGCTGTTGCCTACGTTGAGCCCAAGCTGAACGAAGGCGTTAACGTCGACAATGCCAAGGCATGGAGCCTGATGGGTATGTACGACAATGGCCCCCTGTTCGGCAGCCTGGCTTACGAAAAACACTCCGGTGGTGTTGCTGGTTCCAACGGAACCCAGGAAATCGACGCATGGAAAGTGGGTCTGGGCTACACCTTTGGCAACACTGCCTTCGGCTTGGTCTACGAAGATATCGAGCACGATGGCATCAACAATAACGCTACCCGTGACGCTTGGTATGGTTCCATCAAGCACACCATGGGCAATGTTGTGCTGAAAGCTGCTTATGGTAAGGCTGACGATGGCGAAGGCGCTGCTAACGCCAATACCGGTGCGACCTTCTGGGCCTTGGGTGGTGACTACATGCTGAGCAAGCGTACCTCCGTGTACGGCGTGTATTCCAATATCAACCAGGACACCGCTGGTGACTACAACATGCTCAACTACAGTGCAGTTGGCGGTGGCCGCGATATCGACGGCTTCTCGCTGGGCATCAAGCACACCTTCTAATCCCCATGCCGGCCAAGCCGGTTAAGGAGTAGAATCAGGCGGGCGCATTTTCGCGCCCGCTTTTTTTATTTTTTTATGTCCCAACCCTCAATGAATAGTCCCTGTCCTTGTGGCAGCGGAAAAAAATACAAGCGTTGTTGTGGCGCTGGAATTAAGGTAAAAGCAAGCTCCAGTACCGCACATGTCAATGATCAACAGAAAACCAGAAAACTTTTAGAGACTGCCTTCAATTTCCAGCAGTATGGTGATCTGGCAAGTGCGGCACGAAATTATGATCAGTTGATTGCAATGCATCCAGGGGATTCTGCTTTTCTGGGCATGCGGGGAATGGTGGCTTATGAGCAGAAAAATCATCAAGAGGCTGAGATCTGGCTAGATAAGGCGATACGGCTAAACCCGGATGACTCCCGGCTGCATAATTTTATGGGCCAGGTCATGGTTGGGTTGAATGAGTCCATAGAAGCTGAGCGGGCTTTTGCCAGAGCGGTTATGCTCGATCCGGCTTTTTTCGAGGCATGGTGCAATCTGGGTCTGGCGCTGCTTAAGAGTCATCAATTGCTGGAAGCGGTTTCCGCCTTCGAAAAGGCGCTTTCCCTATCTCCGGACGATGCGGGGATATATCTGCAACTGGTCGAAGTCCATTATTTGCTGGGTGATCTTGAAAAAGCGGAGCAATCAGCCAGAAAGGCCCAATCGCTTGGTACGGAAGCTGCACGGGCTGCGATGTGGCTGGCCTTGGTGTTACGTGCAAAAGGGAAAGAGGAAGAGTCAGCAGAAGCCGAAACAATGGCAAAGTTCAACGCTATGACCTCAGGGGAGATCAGTAATCTATTGGTCAAGTTTGGCAGGGTAGACGTACTGGTGGGCAACATGGAGCAGGCTGAATACTGGCTGTCCAGTGCCATGAAAATCAATCCGGATAATCCTGATCCCTATATTGAATTGGCGGACACGAGGAAATTCAGGGATTCGGATAGCGGTCTGGTCAATAAAATGGAATCTCTTTCAAGCAAGGATGCGCTGTTTAAGAGGCGGCTGGAATTCGCGCTGGGAAAAATTTTTACTGATCTCGGGGATTACAAGCGTTCATTCGAACACTATCGGGCGGCAAACGATTTTGTCAGGGAAACAGTCCCTTTTGACCCTAAGGCTTTTTGTGATGACATTACTACCAGGATAGAGCTTTTTTCCAAGGAACGGATTGCTGCTTTGCCAGCAGGGAGTAATTCGGATTTGCCAATATTGATTGTCGGCACACCGCGTTCAGGTACTACGCTAACAGAGCAGATTATCAGCAGTCATTCCAAAGTGGCTGGTGCGGGTGAATTAAGCTTTTGGGGAAGATTGGGTAGTTCAATCATGGTCGACTTGCCGAAACGATATAACAGCCAGTCAGCAAAGACTTTGGCAACCGGCTATTTGAATGTATTGAAAACATATTCAAAATCTGCCGAGCGGGTGACGGACAAGATGCCCGGAAATTTCAATCTGCTCGGATTGATTCATGCGGTATTTCCCAATGCGAAAATAGTTCATTGCCGCAGGCATCCAATTGACTCCTGTCTGTCCATGTATTTCCAGAACTTCAATGATGAGCACCCATACAAATTCTCACTAGAGGGGCTGACTGTTTTTTATGAGCAATATTTGAGACTCATGGACCACTGGAGGAACATACTACCGCCTGGGGTTATGCATGAGATCCAGTATGAGGACCTGGTTGAAGATACTGAGGGAGAATCACGCAAGCTGATGGAATTCCTGGGCCTGGAGTGGGAAGAGGGCCAAATGGACTTCTTCAAGAAAGAGCGGCCGGTATTCACCTGCAGCAAATGGCAGGTCCGGCAGCCAATTTATAAAACGTCCAGGGACCGGTGGCGCAGGTATGAGGAATTCATCGAACCCTTGCTACAACTCTTAAAATATGCGCCAACTGATAAGGGCTATGCACTCTCAACTTGATCGAAATGACTGCAGTGCCAATAGCGCAGAGGATCAATAGCTTATGAGCCGCATTTTGTTGATTTGGGAGCTTGGTGCGGATTACGGTCATATATCCACCCTGCTTCCCATTGCGCTGGAAATGAAACGACGTGGCCATGAGCCAATTTTGGTGTTGAGGGATCTTTGCTGGGCAGAGAAGATATTGGGGGGGCACGGGCTGAACTATCTTCAGGCTCCCTTATGGCAGACAAGCTTAAGTGGAATTCCGCAACCGATAAGCTACCCGGAAATCCTTTTCCATAACGGCTTTTCTCACAATGTCGGCTTGTTATCGATTTGCCGTGCATGGCGCAATCTGGTCGAATTGACTAAGCCAGATTTGCTCCTGTTCGACTATGCTGCGGCATCGATGCTGGCTACTTTGGAGATGAACATTCCAAAAGTAAGGATTGGCAATGGCTTTACCATGCCTCCAAGAATCCAGCCCTTGCCCAGCTATCGCTGGTGGGAGAGTCAACCTCTAGGGCGGTTGAAGGATATTGAGGCAGCTGTGCTCAGGAATGTGAACGCCGTGCTGCAGCAAATGGGCCAGGAACCCCTTTCCGCTTTGCACGAGATACTGAAATCCGATGATGAGTTTCTTCTTGGCACCCCAGTTTTGGATCATTATCCGCAACGCCGGGATGCGAATTATTTTGGGGCGATCCAGAATCTGGATCATGGAGCCACACCCAATTGGCCCAATCCCGAAAAAAAACGGATTTTTGCCTACATCAAGACAAGTTATCCACATTTTGCGCTGATTCTGAAAACGCTGTCTGAACTGGATGCAAGCAACGTTGTGCATGTGCCGGGCATATCGGTCAAGAATATCAAGGCGTATGAATCGAAGAACTTGGTTTTCTCGGTAGACCCGGTGCGCATGGAAGACGCGCGTCGTCAGTGTGACGTGGGCATCTGCCATGCCGGCGCTGGCACGACTGAAGCTTTGCTTGCGGCAGGAAAGCCAGTGTTGCTGTTGCCGATGCAGGGCGAACAGGAAAATACCGCAAGAAGCGCCGAAAAAACGGGCGCTGCACTCTGGGTTAATCCAGAAGCCCAGGTGCTTAATCCCAAGAAACTTTTGAAACGCCTGTTGACTGAGTCGGAATTCACCCTCAAAGCACAGGAGTATGCGAAGACTTATCCTGAGCGGCCTTTATCGGAACGTGTTTCGCAAATTGTGGATCGATGCGAGGGGCTTATCAGGAATGCGTGAAATTATTTTTTGAACCTGAGATTGAAAGTATGGCAGCAAAAATATTCGGGTTGGGCTTGTCGAAAACAGGCACCACCAGTGTGGCGGCAGCACTCAGAATTCTTGGTTACCGGTCAGCCCATTTTATGGAACACTGGCAAAATCGTGAGGGAATCGCCAGATGGCAACTTGGCGATTTCGAGTCCGATATATTGCAGGATTTCGATGCGGCACTTGATTTGCCCGTGCCATTGTATTTCTCGCAACTGGATCGACGTTACCCAGGTTCAAAATTCATATTGACGGTTCGACAGCCTGAAGACTGGGTAAAAAGCCTGGGTAAGCAGTGGGCACGCAATCCCCTGCAAAATAACATGTTTGGTCTTTTCAGGGCTACATTACGTTTGTCAGCTTATGGGTTTCATAATTATTCACCAATCTGCGATTCCCGGCTTGTCAGGGTTTATGAAACACATCAGCAAAGTGCGCTGGATTACTTCAAGGATCGCCCTGAGGATTTGCTGGTAATGGACATACTCAAGGGGGATGGCTGGGAAAAATTATGCAATTTTCTCGGCAAGCCGGTTCCCGATACCGAATTCCCATGGAAAAACAAAAGCGGCGATTTTGAAGCTGCTTAGTTAAGCAAGAAAATGCCGCCGTTCCGCCGGATCGCAATGTTCCATATAGGCCGAAGTGGAAGCTCTGTACTGGCTGACATGTTCTTTCAGCATGCCGATCTGATCTGGGGTGGAGAAATATACAGGCGCCCGATCAGGCAGCTGGGTGCATCAGCACTCAAACCGATACAGCCACCAGACCCGCTTGCTTTCGCCTCGGAAAGATTCCAGGCCAGTGTCGCTTCCAACTACGGTTTCGAGGTCAAGTTTTATCATCTCGACCTGCTGGGCATGCCGCTCGAAAACTATGTCAATGGACTCTCGCAAATTGGCGTAGACCGTTTCATTGTGTTGCGCCGCAATAACTACCTGCGCAAGATCGTGTCCAGTGTGATCGCAAAGGAAACCGATTTATGGCATGTGCGTGACAATACAAAACCCAAATTGACGGCAGTTAGAATCGAGGTGGATAAGCTGCATCTTGACCGACAGTGGGGGTCGCTGATGACATTCCTGAAAAAGTTTGATGAAGACTTCAGGCGTTTAGACGCGTTACTTAGCGGATTGCCGGCCCTCAAGATAAGCTATGAAGAAGATGTCGAATGTAACCCACTTGTGGCCTATCGCAAGATCGTGGATTTTTGCGGACTGGCCACGATTGATCCTGAGGTACGTCTCAGGAAAACAAATCCTTACCCACTGCGCGAGCTGATCGTTAATTACGAAGAGGTCAGAGCATACCTTGCTGAAACGGATTTCGCCTGGATGGCGGAATAGTCGACGTCATTTATGCAGACAACGAATAGATCTCGCGCCAGCGGGGTGGCACCTGATTTCCGAATTTTTCGAATATGAAATCATAGACCCGCCGGAATTCGTCGCGAATCTGGATGGTCGTTTCAGTTGACTGTGGTTCGGATTCAGACCGGTTGATTTTTTGCTGGTAGAACCCTGGCGCAGGCTCGTGGAAATCAACACCGAGGAAATCGCATATTTCACTAAGCGCCGCATCGCAAAACAGGGACTCGAAAAACAGATACTTGATTGACTCAGGTTTAAACACTTTTTCCAGGTTCGTGATCGTGACGTCGTATTGGCTGAGTTCCAGATTAAAGGGCTGCTTCAAACTCGTGCTGACATGATCGCTGGCAGAAATTATTCTGCCTTTTCTGACATTGTGGCGCAGCTGGGACCAGAAGCGGTCGACGGGGTCTCTCATGATGAATACGATTTTGATCTTTCCGATATATCGGCCAAGCAGTTCTTGAATTTCCCTGTAGCCGTCTTCCGGGATCAGCGAATAGGAAGGGGTGATTTCTCCGATAACCCCCGCACCACTGGAGGCGATACGGTCAAAATAGGCCAAGTAAGCCTCCTGATTTTTGGTCATCCTGAGACGCTCAATTATCGGCCAAGCATGTTCGGCGAATCCCTCAAGATCGTTGCCATGGGTCTGGGCAAGTCGCAGCAGCTTGGCTTTTAAATTTTCATACCATCCGTCATACAACCCAGGACGATACAACTGGTCAAAATAATGTAGCTCCTTGATGGGCGAGAGAATGACTTGAGGGTGGTTTGCAAGGTAGCGGTACAGCCATGTGGTGCCGGCCTTTTGTGCACCGACGCCGAGGAGGAATGTGCTATCTGCAAGGTTCAGGAACTTGGGCAGTGACATACTGGTTTATTGCGTGTTGTTGATACGGGTGGAAAGATCAGCCAGGACAACGCGACGCAGCCCCTGGTCAGTACAGTTGAATACGATGCGTTGCCCCGTCCGATCCCAGGCGGGATGGGGGTCGACGCGTAACTCCCTGCTGATGCCGACATATTGGGGCGCGGATTGGACACGCAGCAGGGCTTCCTCGGTTTGTGCGCGCAAATCGATCCAGCGTATGGGGACACTGCCGTCACCATAGGCAACCGGTTCCTTGAGATAGGCATCGGTCAACAGGTGGGTTCCACTGCGGTGAATGGTTGGATGGCCTCCGCCGCGAATTGTTCTTGACAGGCATCTCAACTCTGCACCGGAGTAATGGTAAGCACAGAAGCGCAATCCGTCGCCATATGGGTTGAGATTCTGCACGATGTTATTGCCATCCGGGAACCAGTTTGGATGGTGTCCTCCTTTAGCCCAGATCCTCCCAGGCAGCGCCAGCTGTAAATCTGTTCCATCGGGGCGCAAGGTGAGTACGTAGTTCAGTCTTTTCTTGGCTTGTTCTCCACGTATGCGCATGCGCACGACGAACATGAGACGATCACCTTGCGGGTTCCATTTGACATGGAATCCAAATAATGTGCCATTGATTGCCCTCATGTCGCTGCGGATTTCATCAATCGATTCGGTGATTTTCTCAAGTGACAAAACCAGCCGGCTTTGGCCATCCCTGAGCGAGGTGATCCACAAGCCGTCAGCAGGATCCGCCGGCGCATTGAGGGGAATCCTGTGTACAGGCGCGATCACTCCATAGCCGGGCTGGGTAAGCGCTATTCTCATCAGGCAGGGTGAAGCCATGAACTCGCCATCAGGCGATATGGAATAGAGGGTGCGATCAAACTCGGTGCGCGCACCGGTCAAGGGGTTTGTTCGTACGCAGAAAGGTCGCCATTCCTCAGTATCCATGTCATTGTAATAAAGCTCTGTGTCATCTCGGCCCCATTGGACTTGAGCACCTAGTTGAGTATCGAAGCCGCGTGATTGTCCTAGTACGGACCACTCGGCAGTGGCCAGATCAACAACGATGATGTCTGCGCTTTCTCCGGGCAATGGAGGGCGCTCTTCACTCGACAACCGCGTCAATGCCAAATAGCGGCCGGAGGGGCTTACTGGACTGGTGTCATAGAAACGGTGAATGCAGCCGGTAAGCCCAGGTGGCGTGACATACCAAGCAGGCACGGTTGAATGATGAGTCGGGTAGCATTCAAAACGTGGAGACAGCTCAGTCATGGAGTTTGATTCGTGATTGGGTTAAGAGGAAAGAGGGTTAACCGGAGAGTTCCATGCTGTGGTAATCCCCCAAAGCCAGATTTTTATGTTGAATACTATTTATTGTTCCAGTTAAAAAGCTAATGCCTTATGCAATATGATTAAATATTTTATGTCTCCTGCTAACAACAAGTATGGGTAAATTTGTATTGTATCGAATCTTGGGTAACGATCTGCCGCCGCGTCATGGAATCGGACAGACACTCAGCAATCTGAAGTTCATAATAAAACATGAACCAACTCTACCTAACTGCGAAAAAAGGTGGGTAGTCAACCGTATTGTCGACCGGGATCAGGAAGAACAGATTGTCTCGTTGCTGGATAAACAGGGACAGAAATACATTCACATTCCATTTGTGCTGGATGAGTATGCCGATCGACATTATGACATTGATGGCTTGCCCAGACAGTTCTACCTGCAATGCGCACATAGTCCAAATGTTCGTCCCGTTCTGCGTGCAAGGGCGCTGGAATATCCTTTCCGCTACAAGAACCTATATGCGATGAACAACAACGGGGCTCGCAACGCGGCCCTGGAGGAAGGTCGTCTTGTAGCGGAGTGGGTGATGCCGTTTGATGGGAACTGTTACTTTACTCAATATGGGTGGGAATCACTCTCGCGGGATATGGAATACATTAAGGACCATAGATATATGATCGTCCCCATGACCAGGGTGCACAACAATGTAGACCTGCTCGACCAGAGCTTCTTCCCAAATCTTATTGAAGAGCCGCAGATTGCATTCCGAAATGATGCCCGGGAAATATTTGATGAAAACAAGCGCTATGGATTCAATCCAAAAGCCGATCTTTTAAGAAGATTGCACGTGCCGGGTCCTTGGGAAAAGTGGGGTGGTACGTCATGGGAGCCGCATGCCCTAGTGAATTCTACTGAATCAGGAAAATTTCATTATTCTGGTTGGGTGGCGCGCCTTTCTTCTGAGGCCATTGAAACCGAGAAGGCTGAGAATCTGAGGGCCGTTTCCAGAATCAATGGGATTGTGAGAATGTTGAGCAGTCTGGATGAGCGCGTCTTGCGAACGAGATTCAGACATGAGGACTTGGTGTTTTACGATGAATCCGCACTGTCTGCCTCTAGGCTGGCCTGGATGAATAAACAGCGTGATGTCTCTTCGGCAATCGATGAATTGATCGCCACGGCGCAGGCCATGCTTGGTTCGGGGCCCTATTCAGTAACGGAAAAAACGTCCATGCCGCCAAGCGGCGACAAGCACGATTACCTGAACCCGGCCCCTTACTGGTGGAAGGATCCGGTCCAAGCCGGTGCGACTGCCGAAATGCATGACGGAAAGCGCCAGCCGGAAAATGAACTGTATAGCCCTGAAAGCAACAAGTATGACCGGACACGCTTGCAGCTATTGTTCGATCAGGCCACGATCCTGGCGCTGGCATGGTACTTCTCTGATGATGACAAATATGCTGAGTGTTCTGCATTTTTGATCAGAACATGGTTTCTGGATCCGGCAACGCGCATGAATCCGCATCTGAAATATGCCCAAATCCGTCTGGGTAGGGAAGATGAACAACTAGGCTATGGCATTATCGAAACCAAGGATTTGTATTTTTTCCTGGACGCTGTCCGTCTGGTTATCCGATCCGGCAAGCTATCACTTTCTGATCAGAAGCAGTTTAAACAATGGTGCAGAGAATTTCTTGCGTGGCTGCTGAACAGTGCCCAGGGAAGGCGTATATTCATGGCGCAAAATAACCAGGGTACTTATTATGATCTTCAGGTTGCTTCTCTTGCCGCGTTTCTCGACGATACTCAAACCCTGCTGCAAATTCTGCGCATAAGCTGCATGAGAGCAGCACAGCAATTCCTGCCAGATGGAAAGCAACCGGAGGAATTGAAGAGAACCAATTCCTTGCATTACAGCGTATTCAATCTTCAAGGGTGGTATAACCTGTCGAGAATAGCCAGGAAGGCTGACATGGACCTGTGGGGCGCGACTACCTCTGAATCGGGCTGCCCCTCGGTGGGCTTGGACTGGATACTTTGTTTATCTCAAGGAGAGTGGCCTTACCAACAACTGGATGAATTCGATTACGAAAGGTTGGCATTGCTAGACTATTGTGCAGGACGGGATGACTTATCTGCTGATGCCCGTTCCCTTGGCATGCCTAAGGCAAAGACTGAAATCCGCAATTTGTTCCATCCTTATGCGGGGGTTCAGCCTTTCTGGTCGCTTGGAATAAAATAAACGTCTGTACTCAATTAAATATTAAGAATTTTTCATGATGAATTTTCTGGACCGTACTCTCATTGCGTTTGACAACAGCCTACGAACGGTTTTTGTGCCGGCGCGCGCGGCAAGGCCCAACCCGGCTGCCAGCCTGGCGGGCGACGAGTTGTCGGATACCGAGAAACGCGAGACCGAGTCGCTGATGCGAGTGAATCATGTCGGCGAGGTCTGTGCCCAGGCGCTGTATCAGGGTCAGGCGCTGACCGCGCGCAATCCTGAAGCACGGGCCGCGCTGGAGGAGGCTGCGCGGGAGGAAACGGACCATCTGGCCTGGTGTGAAGACCGCTTGAACGAACTGGGCGGACGCAAGAGTCTGCTGAATCCGGTGTGGTATGCCGGTTCGTTCGCGCTGGGCGCGGCAGCGGGTATTCTCGGCGACAAGTGGAATCTGGGATTCCTGGCGGAAACCGAGCGTCAGGTGGAAGCGCATCTGGACGAGCATTTGAAGCAATTGCCGGAGCATGACGCCCGCAGCCGGGCGATTGTCGAGCAGATGAAGGAAGACGAAATACGCCACGCTGAGACCGCCATCCATTACGGCGCGGCTGAGTTGCCGCCACCCGTCAAGTTCGCCATGCGCGGCATGTCGATGGTGATGAAGCGCATTGCACACCATATCTGATGGCGTTCAAGGACAATCTGGAGGCGCTGCCGCAAGTCAGCGGCAATGTGCTGAATCTGCTGGATGAGTCCGGCACCGAGGTGGCAAGAATCGCCAACGGGCCAGGTACGGCAGGGTCGTTTCGGGTCTATGCCTGGCTGGCAGACAAATGGGGCAGCATCAACGCTGAAGCCGCGAAAGAAGGGTTGCGCCTGTACGCGGAACACACCGAAGATGCGCGGTCGAATCCAGGCAAGCACCCCAACATTGACCGGCTGCTGGAATTATTGGCATCTGGATTCCAATACCACGTAAAGCTCTTGTAGGAGCAATCTTGCCTGCGAATGAATGTTTGTCGCAGGCAAGCCTGCTCCTACAGCCAGATGGCATCCCAAAGCGGATAATCAGCTAGGTGTTTGACAATTCCGGCGCGCAAGGGATTAGCCACCACATATCGCGCGGTTGACTGCAAGTCTTCTTCCTTGCGAAGCGCATGGTCGTGGTAACCACGTTGCCAGATTTGCCCGTTTGTTGAGTTGAAGCGATTGACCTTTACGGCGCTTTGAGAGCGAACGCGTCGCATAAGTTTGGGCAGATCGGCATTGCCAAGTGTGACCAGCCAATGAAAATGGTCAGGCATGACAACAAAGGCCATGGATTCGCAAAGCCCGGCCTCATGGGCATGCTTGAATTCCATGACGACAAGTCTCCCCAATCGCCAATCTTCGAACAACGGTTTCCGATCGTGTGTGACGGCGGTAATCAGATAAGTCTGGCCGGTTTGTGAATGTCTGCCCTTTCGAAGTGCGTGGCCGTGGGGGTCGTTACAGTTCTTCATGGCTTGTGCAGGAGCAGGCTTGCCTGCGACAAACAATCAATCGCAGGCAAGCCTGCTCCTACGGTCGTGGTGGGTGTATCGTAGGAGCACCCTTGGGTGCGATTTGTCGTGTGATTTGTCGCAGGCAAGCCTGCTCCTACGACTCGGTTATCTCGAAATCGTGTGTCACCTCGGCCACCCTGCCTAGCATGATGCTTGCCGAGCAGTATTTTTCCGCCGACAGTTTGATGGCCTGATCCACGCGTTTTGGATCGAGTCCCTTGCCGCTGATGATGAAGTGGACGTGGATTCTGGTGAAGATTTTCGGGTCGGTGTCCGCGCGGGTGGCATCGATTTCCGCCACACAATCAGTCACGGGCTGGCGGCTCTTGCGCAGAATGTGCACGACGTCGAATGCGGTGCAGCCGCCCATGCCCAGCAGCAGCATTTCCATGGGGCGCACGCCCAGGTTCTTGCCGCCCGAGTCCGGCGGGCCGTCCATGACCACGGTGTGGCCGGATTCGCTCTGGCCGGCGAAGCTGACGCCTTCAATTAACTTGATTCGGGCTTTCATGAATCACTCCTGAAAAGATGCTCGTGCCTTATACCACAGGATGCCCAGCCACTCATGCAGGGCAAGATAGCTCTCCATGTAGGCGCGGTAGTTGGGTATCCAGTCGAAAATGTCATTGCTGTCGCTGCTGGAAAATCCTGTTCCGGCGGGAATGACTTCCAATCCCTCCTTCTCGAACAGCGGCGCGGCGCGGCGCAAATGCCAGGCATGGGAAACGAGATAAATTCGCTTGATGCCGGCTTTTTTGAGTATGGCGGCGGAATACCTGGCGTTGTCCCAGGTGGTAAGTGCCTGGGTTTCCGCCCACTGCACGGGCGTCATGTATTCCTGGTTAAGCGTCTGGGACATCAACTCCCCTTCCGGTGTGCAGCCTCCTCCCGGCGCGCCGCCGGTAACCAGTATCGGCCGGCCGGTGGTGCGGTAAAGCTGTGCGGCATACCTTAAACGTTCCAGCGTAAAAGCGTTGACGGTGTCATCGCCATATTCCGGGCTGTTGATGCGGCGGCCGCCGCCTAAAATCACAATGGCGTCGGCTTTGGGCGGACTTTTAAGATCGAGCGCGGAAGCGATTTCCAGGCTTTGCAGCGACCAGCCGCCTACGACTGGTAGCGAGAACAGGGTGAACAGTGCCAGGCTCAAGCCAGCCAGACGGGTGGCAAGGCGGGGTTTTTTCAGCACCCAGGCCAGGAGCGGCGGCCAGATTAAAATCAGTGGCGGCAGAACCAGGATGGAGGCCAGTTTGGCGGCATAAAACCCGAACATTTGCGCATTGTACGCGGTCAGGCTATCAATTACGTTGACAGGGGTGGCCTTTAATCCTTAAAATCACGCTCTTTTTCGAGCGCCGGGTTTTGGTCTCTGCGCATTTTTAATACCAGAATTGACTGGATTTGAGGTTGTCATGAAAACCTTCTCCGCGAAAGCACATGAAGTCAAGCGCGACTGGTTCGTGGTCGATGCCACGGATGTTGTGCTGGGCCGCCTGGCCGCCGAAATTGCCCGCCGTCTGCGCGGCAAGCACAAGGCCATTTACACCCCCCATGTCGACACGGGCGATTACATCGTCGTCGTCAACGCCGACAAGATCCGCGTAACCGGCAACAAGGAACTCGACAAGAAGTATTACCGCCATACCGGTTATCCCGGCGGCATTTACGAAACCACTTTCGGCAAGATGCAGGCCCGTTTCCCCGGCCGCGCGCTGGAAAAAGCGGTGAAAGGCATGCTGCCCAAGGGTCCGCTGGGCTATGCCATGATCAAGAAAATGAAGGTGTATGCCGGTGGTGATCACCCGCACATCGCCCAGCAACCGCAATCGCTCGAAATCAAGGCTTAATTCCTGAGGATTAATCAAACATGATCGGTAATTACAACTATGGCACCGGCCGTCGCAAGGAAGCGGTAGCCCGTGTGTTCATCAAATCCGGTTCCGGCAACATCGTTGTCAACGGCAAGCCGGTGGACACGTTCTTCTCCCGCGAAACCGGCCGCATGATTGTGCGCCAGCCGCTGGTGCTGACGGACAGCCTGGGCAGGTTCGACATCATGGTCAACGTGATTGGCGGTGGTGAGTCCGGTCAGGCCGGCGCGGTTCGCCACGGCATTACCCGCGCGCTGATTGATTTCGATGCCACGCTCAAACCGGCGCTTAAGGCAGCGGGTCTGGTGACGCGTGATGCCCGCGCAGTGGAACGGAAAAAGGTTGGCCTGCACAAAGCCCGCCGCCGGAAGCAGTTCTCCAAGCGTTAATTTGGCATATGCTGAAAAAAGCCGCTCAAGAGCGGCTTTTTTCTTGCCATAATTTCAGTAATTCAATTTCAGGGGCTGCAGGAATGATCAAAGTTGGCATCGTAGGCGGCACGGGCTATACAGGCGTGGAGTTGCTGCGCTTGCTGGCGCGACATCCACAGGTTGAGTTGACAGCGATTACTTCTCGCAAGGAAGCCGGCATGAAGGTCGCGGACATGTTTCCCAACCTGCGCGGACGGGTCGGATTGGCCTTCACCACGCCGGAAGAAGCCGGACTGGATAAATGCGATGTCGTGTTTTTCGCCACGCCCAATGGCGTGGCCATGCAGCAGACCCGTGCGCTGCTGGATGCCGGGGTGAAGGTGATCGATCTGGCGGCGGATTTTCGCATCAAGGATGTGAAGGAATGGGAGTCCTGGTACAAGCTGGAACACGCCTGTCCGGATTTGATCGCCGAGGCGGTGTATGGCCTGCCTGAGGTGAACCGTGAAGCGATCAAGAAAGCGCGCCTGATTGCCAACCCAGGCTGTTATCCAACGGCGGCGCAATTGGGCTTTCTGCCATTGATCGAAAATGGTCTTGTCGACGCCACGCATCTGGTGGCGGACTGTAAATCGGGCGTATCTGGCGCGGGCCGCAAGGCGGAAACGCATATCCTGTTCGCCGAGGCGGCGGACAATTTCAAGGCCTACGCCGTGCCCGGCCACCGGCATTTGCCTGAAATTCGTCAAGGACTGTCGTTTGCTGCAGGCCATCAGGTGGGTCTGACCTTTGTGCCGCATTTGACGCCCTTGATACGGGGCATCCACGCAACCTTGTATGCTCGCCAGATCAAAACTGATGTGGATTTGCAGACGCTGTATGAAAAGCGCTATGCGGATGAACCGTTCGTCGATGTTCTTCCGGCGGGCAGCCATCCCGAAACCCGCTCTGTTCGCGGTTCCAATGTCTGTCGCATTGCACTGCATCGGCCGCAGGGCGGGAATGTGGTGGTCGTGCTGTCGGTGATCGATAACCTGGTCAAGGGCGCGGCCGGTCAGGCAGTGCAGAACATGAACCTGATGTTCGGTTACGCGGAAACGACGGCGATTGATGAAATTGGCCTGTTACCTTGAAATTTGGCCGAACTTCCTCATTTAAAACAAGGTCTTTGCTTGACGGAATCCGCGCTTTGCGGATAATGAATCGCCAATTAATCTGTTTTTAGGAGTGCCCCATGAACGCCATGACCGAAACACCGCTGAATTTCACTGACAGTGCTGCCAACAAAGTGAAAAACCTGATTGATGAAGAAGGCAACCCGGACCTGAAGCTGCGCGTGTTTGTCACGGGTGGCGGCTGCTCGGGTTTCCAGTATGGCTTCACCTTTGATGAAGTCCAAAACGACGACGACACCGTGATGCAGAAAAACGGCGTGACGTTGCTGATCGACTCGATGAGTTTCCAGTATCTGGTTGGGGCGGAAATTGATTACAGCGAAGGCCTGGAAGGCGCGCAGTTCGTGATCAAGAACCCGAATGCCACAACGACTTGCGGCTGCGGTTCTTCATTCTCTGTCTGAGTTTTATTCAGCTCCGTAAAAAAAGGACTCCTCGCGAGTCCTTTTTTGTTGCCTATGCCAGAAGAAATAAGCGCTTGCCTCCTCACGCCGGGTAAATCGCGCCCAGAATGCGTGATCCAGCAGCGCCAGTAACGGCGGGCAGGTTCCCGGGTTTATTGTGCAGGCATTGACGTGCAAGCCATGCGAATGCCAGTGCTTCCATCCAGTCAGGGTCTATTCCAAGTACCGCGGTTGACCTGACTGGTTTGCCAGCAAGAACGGAAAGCCGGCTCATCAGGGCGTTGTTATGCACGCCACCGCCGCAGACAAATATGGCTTCATAGCCCTGGCAATGGGCATTTGCCGCGTCCACGATGCCGCGCGCGGTCAGTTCCATTAGTGTGGCCTGAACGTCCGCTGCGGCCTCATTTCCGGAAATCAATCGCCCAAGCCAGTCCAGGTTGAATTGCTCCCTTCCCGCGCTTTTGGGCGGGATGGCAGCGAAGAAATCATTGGCCAGCATCTTGTCGAGCAACTCAGGCAACAACTTGCCGCTTGCAGCCCATGAGCCCTTGTCATCGATCGGTTTGCCCAGATGTTTGGCCGCCCAGGCATCCATCAGCAGGTTTCCAGGACCACAATCGAATCCGGTTATATTCCCGGTAACCGGAAGATTGGTCAGATTTGCGATGCCGCCAATATTGACGATGACACGATGTTCCTGCGAGCTTGCGAGTGTGGCGGCATGAAAGGCAGGTACAAGCGGGGCGCCGTGGCCGCCTGCGGCAATATCCCGACTACGAAAGTCGATGATGGAAGTAATGCAGGTCAGTTCGGCCAGTCTGGAACCATTCACAAGCTGCACGGTGTAGCCCGCGTCCGGCCTATGCCTGATAGTCTGGCCGTGACAGCCAATTGCCCGGATTTTACTGGTGCTTACACCGGCCTGGGCAAGCAGGCCATGTACGGTATTTGAATAATGGTCCGCCAGCTCAGTGCCCATCATTTGGCTAAGATGCAGCTCATTGGGTTGAGTTTCGTGCAACGCCAGCAGACGTTGTTTCAGCTCTTTTGAGTAGGGTACGTAGAAAGTCTGGATCTGGTCGGGAAACCCATTTCCTGGCTGGAAGCTGGCAAGTACGGCATCAATGCCATCCAGGCTGGTGCCGGACATGAGGCCAATATAGAGTTCGGCCTCATCGGGCTGGGGAGGTGTCAATTTCCAGGTATTGGATCAGTCCAGCGCGGCGAGGTTGGTGCCTCGCAGTTGGTCCAGCCGCTGCGTCCAGGCCGCGGTTTGCTGCTTGAAATGCGCTTTCTGAGCAACAGGCAATGGTGGGGACCCTGGCAACTTTACGGTAATGGGATTTTGCGGGTTGCCTGCAATACGGACTTCATAGTGCAAGTGTGGTCCGGTGGAGGCGCCAGTGGAGCCAACGTAACCGATGATTGTGCCTTGTTCAACGGAACTGCCTTTGCGTATGCCGTTGGCAAATCCATTCAGGTGGGCGTAGTAGGTTTCAAATCCATTATGGTGGCGAAGGATGACCAGGTTGCCATAACCACCCTTGCGGCCGGCAAACGAAACAACCGCATCGCCTGTGGCTTTCACGCGAGTGCCAGTAGGTGCGCCAAAATCAACGCCCGTGTGTTTGCGATGGAAGCCGTATATGGGGTGTTTGCGTGAGTTGGTAAAGCCCGAAGTAACCCTGGAAAATTCAAGCGGTGAACGCAGGAAGCCCTTTTTCAGCGACTCCCCTTCGGGGGTGTAATAAGCTTCCTGGCCTGTCGGAGAACGGTAAAGCACCGCGCGATAGGCTTTGCCAGCGTTGACATATTCAGCCGACAATACCTTGCCGGCGCCCACTGGTTCGCCATTTCGGGTATTGATCTGGTAAGTAACAGAGAAAGTGTCGCCTTTGCGAAGATCATCACGAAAATCCAGTTGCGTGCCGAATATTTCAGCCATTTTCTCTGCAACGGAATCCGGGATGCTGGCAATGTCCATGGCGGCGAACAAGGAGCTTTGAATTTGCCCCGAGCGCATGACCACGCGGGTTTCCAGAATGTCTTCAGGTTGATCCAGCGTGAAAGAGCCGTTCTGACGGGTGATGCGATTCAATGTGCCATCGCTGGTTGTCAAAAGAAGTTCCAGCAATTCTTCCTGGTCATTTACTTTGGCCTGAATGCGCTGGCCCGCGCGCAGGTGGCGACCAATCTGTCCGGCGGGTAAAGCAAGCAAGCGGCTTAATTCCTCTTCAGACACGCCAAGCCGGTTAAGAAGCGCCCCTAGGGTTTCGCCGGGGAGAACTCTTTCCTGGTGATGGAAAACCTGCCCATCTGGAATGGATTCGGCGGCATTGGGCAATGCGAGTTCTTCGATCAGGGTTTGTACCGGAACGTTGCGTGTATCTGTATCCGGTGCAATACCATAAGCAGTGACCATGCCGAAAATGGGCAGAAGCGCGACAGCTATCAAACCACGGACGGGGATTTTCCGCTTTAGCGGGGTGGAGGGATAGGTTAAACTTTCGCGCTTTGGCTGCAGCATGGGTCGCTCGCTTCCCTGGTGAATTAGGGCGTTAGTATAACAAAATCAGGTCGAATTGAAATTAATTTGGCAAAACAACGGGTTACGGTTTTTCAGCTTTGTCCGGGCTGGATAATCAAATACGGCCTATTCCGGATTTTCTTGAGTGCGACATGGAAAACGTTTTGAATGAAATCAGGCGAGGAGCCGATGAGCTTCTGGTTGAAGCGGAGCTTAAGCAAAAATTGGCTTCTGGACGCCCGATGCGGGTAAAAGCCGGGTTTGATCCGACCGCCCCCGATTTGCACTTGGGCCATACGGTGCTGATCAACAAATTGCGCCAGCTTCAGGATTTGGGTCATCACGTTCTATTTCTGATCGGCGATTTTACCGGAATGATCGGCGATCCTACTGGCAAAAACGCTACCCGGCCCCCTTTGACCAAAGAGGCGGTTGCTGAAAATGCCAAAACCTATACCGAGCAGGTATTTAAAATCCTCGATCCTGAGAAAACCGAGGTTACTTTCAATTCAACCTGGATGGGAAAGATGGATGCCGGCGACATGATCAGGCTGGCAGCGACCCATACCGTGGCGCGAATGCTGGAACGGGATGACTTCCACAAGCGCTACACCGGCGGACAGCCGATCGCTATCCATGAGTTTCTCTATCCGCTGATCCAGGGCTATGACTCCGTGGCGCTCAAGGCGGACATGGAGCTGGGCGGCACCGACCAGAAATTCAATCTCCTGATGGGGCGTGAACTGCAGGCGCACTTTGGCCAGCCGCGCCAATGCATTTTAACGATGCCCTTGTTGGAAGGTCTTGATGGCGTGAACAAGATGTCCAAGTCCCTGGGCAACTATGTCGGCATCAACGAAGCACCAAATGAGATTTTCGGCAAGCTGATGTCGGTCTCGGACTCGCTGATGTGGAAATACATCGAGTTGTTGTCATTCGAACCGCTTTCAGTCGTAGAGAAATGGAAGCAGGAAATTGCAAGCGGACGCAATCCGCGTGATATAAAAGTGGGATTCGCCCAAGAAATCGTTGCCCGCTTCCATGACAAGCAGGCCGCTGAACTGGCATTGGCCGATTTCGAGACACGCTTCCGCCAAGGCGCGATGCCCGAGGATATGCCAGAAGTCGCGGTCGTCTCCTCAGCGGATAGCATGCCCATAGCCAATGTGCTTAAAGAAGCCGGGCTGACCGGCACAACCTCTGAATCCATGCGCATGATCCAGCAAGGCGGTGTCAAGCTCGATGGCGAAAAAATCAGCGATAAAGCGCTGCATATTGCCAAAGGCGCCAACGTCGTGCTGCAAATCGGCAAACGCAAATTTGCCCGTGTCAAAATAATTTAAAAAACTTCCGGTAAAAGGCTTGACCCGATTTGTCAGCCCCGTATAATGCGCGGCTTTCCTGCATTGCGCGTAGTCATTAAAAAGCTCGTGGAATGCTTTGCTCTTTAAAAACTTAACAGCCGATAGGTGTGGGTGTTTTGGTGTCCTGATGGGTTGACTGACTGGAAGTGGGTTGGGTGCGAGCCTGACTGATGGAAGGGGAGTTGACTGATTGGGGAAGAAATTGAAGACACGCACACTTAAAGAAGTAATTGATTAAGTCAATGATTTGATGAGTGAGCGACTGATTCGCGAGAATCAAAAACAGGAATTGAACTGAAGAGTTTGATCCTGGCTCAGATTG